>CAEZYE010000004.1_pt1 | contig 33185 bp, 24 predicted proteins | sample 7265431 | NCBI WGS metagenome assembly CAEZYE01 (sample SAMEA6813926, study PRJEB35770) | uncultured Actinomycetes bacterium | biome: Freshwater; feature: Freshwater reservoir; material: water | place: Czech Republic | collected 2017-04-14 | depth 30m m
AAGTATTCATAAGGCCACAGATGGCCAATAACTGGAAGCGCAAACTCAGGGTTAATAAGTTGACCGTATGCAGTAATTAAAGTTCCAAATAAGACAACGAAGCCGATCATGACAAACCAGTGCGCAAAACCGACAACTGTGAAATTAAACATCTTGGTATGGCCAAAGATCTCTCTAGCCGCCATGCCAACACGCTTACCGCGATCGTTGCTTCGTGTTGGATCGGGCTGCCCCTTTTTGTATATGCCTATTAACTGCCGCGTCCTAACGGCCATAAGGGCCAGGGCTACTCCAGTGATTGCATAGGCGATAACTACGAAGAGAGGATTCATAATGGAAGGGTAGAGGTGGACGGGGAATAAGTCGCAAGGGTTGTAGGTTTACATAAGTAAGAAACCTGAGTCGCTTCGACTCAACCTTTTGGGTAGTATGGACTCAGGTTTAAGGCAGGCCTCGACCCTACCCCAGGCTCGAGTGAGATAAAAGGAGCGTTAAAAATGGCTAGAGCAGTTGGAATCGACCTCGGAACAACAAATAGTTGCGTATCGGTCCTCGAGGGTGGCGAAGCCACCGTTATCGCTAACGCTGAAGGCGCCCGCACGACACCGTCGATTGTGGCCTTCGCAAAAAATGGCGAGGTCCTCGTCGGTGAGGTGGCCAAGCGCCAATCGGTCACCAACGTAGATCGCACGATCCGTTCAGTTAAGCGCCATATGGGCACAGACTGGTCGATTGATATTGATGGCAAGAAGTACACATCCCAAGAGATTTCAGCTCGCGTATTACAGAAGTTAAAGCGTGATGCCGAGGCTTACTTGGGCGAGACGGTTACCGATGCAGTTATTACCGTGCCTGCATATTTCAATGACGCTCAGCGTCAAGCAACGAAAGAGGCCGGCGAGATTGCAGGCTTAAATGTTTTGAGAATCATTAACGAGCCAACGGCTGCAGCTCTTGCATACGGTCTTGATAAGGCCGACCAAGAACAGACGATTCTCGTCTTTGACTTAGGCGGCGGAACTTTCGACGTTTCACTTCTTGAAATCGGAGATGGTGTTGTTGAAGTTAAGGCCACTAATGGCGATAACCATTTAGGTGGAGATGACTGGGATCAGGCACTCGTTGACTTCCTAGTTCAAAACTTTGGTTCACAGAACGGCATCGATCTAACTAAAGACAAGATGGCGATGCAACGTATCCGTGAAGCTGCAGAAAAAGCGAAGATCGAACTATCGTCTTCACAATCTGCATCGATTAACTTGCCATATATCACAGTGGATGCTGAAAAGAATCCTCTATTTATGGACGAGACAATTACACGCGCACAGTTCCAACAGTTAACTGGCGCATTACTTGATCGTTGCAAGAAGCCTTTCCAGGCAGTATTGAAAGATGCTGGTATTCCAATTAACAAGATTCAAAGCGTTGTACTAGTTGGCGGTTCTACCCGTATGCCAGCAGTCGTTGATCTTGTTAAAGAGCTCACCGGCGGAAAAGAGCCAAATAAGGGCGTCAACCCTGATGAAGTTGTAGCCGTTGGAGCATCTCTACAAGCCGGTGTATTAAAGGGTGAAGTTAAAGATGTTCTTCTCCTGGACGTAACACCGCTATCACTTGGTATTGAAACAAAGGGTGGCGTGATGACTCGCTTAATCGAGCGCAACACAACAATCCCAACAAAGCGCAGCGAGGTATTTACAACTGCCGATGATAATCAGCCAGCGGTACAGATTCAGGCCTATCAGGGCGAACGTGAAATGGCGGCTTATAACAAGAAGCTGGGCATGTTCGAACTTACTGGTCTTCCACCTGCACCACGCGGTATCCCACAAATTGAGGTTACATTCGATATCGATGCCAACGGAATCGTTCACGTATCGGCTAAGGATCTCGGTACAGGTAAAGAGCAGAGCATGACCATCACTGGTGGGTCAGCGCTTTCAAAAGATGACATCGCACGCATGATGGAGGATGCCGAATCACACGCTGAAGAAGATCGTCAGCGCAAAGAAGAGGCCGAGATCCGTAACGCTGGTGACTCACTTCTTTACTCAACACAAAAGTTCATTAAAGATAACGAGGAAAAACTTAGCGAGGGTGATGCGCTAGAGAAGAAGACCGAGACAGAGGCAGCTCTTACAGAGTTGCAGACCGCACTCGGTGGCTCTAACTTCGAAATGATAAAGAGTGCAACTGAAAAAGTTGCAACTGTAAGCCAAGCCTTAGGTGCCGCGTTATATGCAGGTGCTGCTGCAGCTGAAGGCCAATCTGAAACAACGGCAAGTGAAGATGGCGTTGAAGACGCAGAGGTTGTTGAGTGAGCGAGGAAAACTCGGTTCAAGTAGAGGAAATAGTTGAAGATGTGACACCGGATCAGGTAACTGATCCGGTAGTTACACTCACTAATGATTTGCAACGCCTTCAAGCCGAATACGCCAACTATCGAAAGCGCGTAGAGCGAGATCGTTTAGTTGCACATGAGATGGCTATTGGCGCAGTTCTAACCGAGTTGCTTGCACTCCTCGATGATGTCGACCGTGCCGAGCAACATGATGAACTTACAGGCGGCTTTAAAGCCGTGGCCGACCAACTTAATTCGATTACCTCGCGAATTGGTCTTGAAAAATACGGCACCGAAGGCGAGGCCTTTGATCCGCAGATTCATGAGGCGCTTATGCACGATACTTCTGCCCAAGTATCGGTTCCAACTGCCTCAAAGATTTTGCAGCCGGGATATAAATACAAAGAGCGCATTCTTCGTCCTGCCCGCGTGGCTGTAACCGATCCAGCAGGAGAGTAATTTCTAGTGGCCGCCAAAGACTTATATGAGAAAGACTTCTACAAGGTCCTTGGGGTAGATAAGAAAGCTGGCGCCGATGAGATTAAGAAAAAGTATCGATCTTTAGCGCGCGAACTTCACCCAGATAAAAATAAGGGTGATGCGGTCAAGGAAGAGAAGTTCAAGGGCATTTCTGAAGCCTATGAAATCCTCTCCGATGCCAAGAAGCGCGCTGAATACGATGAGGCACGATCTCTGTATGAGCGTGGAGGCTTCCGTGCGCCGATGGGTGGGGGCCAACAGGGCGGGGATTTCAACGACATCTTCGGCGGCGGCAACCCCCAAGATATCTTCGCCAATTTATTCGGCGGTGGCCGTAGAGGTCCTCGTAAAGGTCAGGACTTACAGACCGAGGCGACAATTACATTTCGTGAATCTATCTTTGGCACAAATTTAGATCTGCGCCTTGCCACTGATCGAGGAGCTGCCCAAAACATCACTGCGCGAGTACCTGCAGGGGTCAATGATGGCGCCAAAATACGTGTTAAAGGCAAGGGCGCCGCAGGAGAGGCCGGCCCAGGTGATCTATTTATTATGTTGCACGTTAAACCGCATGCAATTTTTGCGCGTAAAGGTGAAAACTTAACGCTAACTTTGCCAGTTACTTTTGCAGAGGCCGCCCTTGGCGCCGATATAAAAGTTCCAACGATGAGTGGAGAAGATGTCACCGTTCGCATTGCACCAGGAACTTCCAATGGCCGCACTTTACGAGTTAAAGGGCGCGGAATAACTAAAGGCTCTACCACTGGTGACTTACTCGTTACCGTGGATGTACAAGTGCCACAGCGTGTAGATGGTAAAGCACTTGATGCACTAAAACTCTTCGCACAAGAGACTGCGCATGAAAACGTGCGTACCGATTTGGAAACAAAGGCAAAAGCATGAGTGAAGAGATAACTAACGATCAACCAGCAGACGATGCAGCAGTTTATGTAATCTCGGTCGCGGCAGAGATTTCCGGGCTACACCCACAAACTCTGCGTCAATATGATCGCCTAGGGTTAGTCTCTCCAAACCGTACCGAAGGGCGCAATCGCCGTTACTCGTTACGTGACATTGCATTATTGCGTGCGGTACAAAAATTAGTTGGCGAAGGAATTAACCACGCAGGTATAAAGCGAATTATCGAACTTGAATCGGCTATGGCAAATATGGCTATTGAAGTAGCTCAGTTACGAATTGAAGTTGATGCACTTGTAGTTGCGAATCCCCCAAAAGGTTTAATGCGCAGAAACAGTACCGAAGTAATAATCTATAAAGAAGGTTAGATCTTTAGGGTAATTACCGCTATTTACCAGTATTATCACCCCATGAAATCACTCGATGCGCTGCGAGATCAGATTGTTAAAAAGGCGGTAGTTCACGGCAAAGTTACTTTATCCTCTGGCAAAGAGGCCGACTACTACGTGGATTTACGCCGCGTGACGTTAGATCATGAGGCCGCGCCTTTAGTTGGCGAAGTGATGTTAGAGCTAACAAAAGATTTAGAGTATGACGCAGTTGGGGGTCTAACTCTCGGTGCCGATCCAGTTGCAACAGCGATGATGCATGTTGCAACACAACAGGGAAGAAAGATTGACTCATTCGTCGTTCGCAAAGCAGAAAAAGCCCATGGTCTACAACGTCGTATCGAAGGTCCAGATGTAAAAGGTAAGCGCGTACTGGCAGTTGAGGATACGTCGACTACTGGCGGTTCAGTACTAATGGCCGTTGAGGCTTTGCTTGAAGCTGGTGCAATTATTGTAGGTGTTGCAGTAATAGTTGAACGTGGAGCAGCACCAAAAATTAAAGCGGCAGGATATGAGTATCGTGCAGCTTTTCAGTTAGAGGATTTGGGTCTGTAGAGATTATTTGTGATGTTTGCGAGTTTGCCACTCACGAAATATCTCTAGAAGTACTGGGACAAGGCTAGCCAAGACAATTACTCCGATAATTGGTAGCAAGTAAGCATCAACCGAACCTTTTAATTTCTCACCGAGAATGAAACCTAGACCAATGACTACCTCAGTCCACAATATTGCGCCGACTGCGTTAAAGATAAAGAACTTCTTTTTATCTAATCCAACGACACCGGCCATTGGATTAATTAATGTGCGAACAAATGGAATGAAGCGCGCAAAAATAAGGGCTTTGCCAGTTCCATATTTGCGCAACCACTTGTCAGTTGCGAGAACCCTCTGATGGTTAAAAACTCGGCCGTCAGGGCGGTCAAATATCTTTCGCCCATATTTATGACCAAAAAAATATCCGACATGTCCGCCGAGTAAGGCTGCAAGTGGGGCGAGCAGGAATAGGGCGCCAGCTGGCAAATGGGCATTGCCCAAAAGAGCTGCGCCCGAACCCGAGGCGGCGACTCCTGCGATAAATAGAAGTGAGTCGCCGGGAAAGGCCAGCCCAATCAAGAGTCCAGTCTCGGCGAAGATGATTGCCAGGACGCCAGCTAGGCCGAGATCGGCCACGATCGAATGGGCATCGAAAAGGTTCATCGCAGGAGCCTAGCCCTGACCGAGCCAAAAGATGGAGTCCATTAGGCAGGGGATGCAATAGATATGTATGTTTTCACTTTTTGACCCTTTTGTGCTTAAACTTCCCTAGTCTTCGCGCCGACCTATTCGACTGGCGCCCTTAAAACTCCAACGGAGGAGAACTTATGCGTGCTTCTAGCACCGTATCACTCGTACAAGTAACTGGATCTAACCTCAATCTTGTCTATATTGTTTTGGCAATCTCACTCGGTGCACTGGCCGTTGCCTATGCACTTCGCGCCCAGGTATTGGCCGCAAGTGATGGAACGGCCAAGATGCGCGAAATCGCAGAAGCGGTTCAAGAGGGAGCGGCTGCGTTTTTATCTCGCCAGTTCCGCACTCTTTCTTACTTTGTTGCAATCGTCTTTGTGCTCTTGTTCGCACTTCCCGGAGATACTGAAATCCGTGTTGGCCGATCAATCTTCTTCCTAGTCGGCGCGGCCTTCTCTGCCCTCGTTGGCTATAACGGAATGTGGTTGGCAGTTCGTGCAAATGTGCGCGTAGCAGATGCTGCACGTAATAAGGATGGCCAGAAGGCTGTTCAGATTGCTTTCCGTACTGGTGGCGTCGTTGGTATGACAACTGTAGGTCTTGGCCTTATTGGAGCGTCCCTCGTTGTAATTATCTATCGCGAGAATGCACCATCGGTTCTTGAGGGCTTTGGTTTTGGCGCTGCGATGCTCGCAATGTTTATGCGCGTCGGCGGCGGAATCTTTACAAAAGCTGCAGATGTTGGTGCAGACCTCGTTGGTAAAGTTGAAAAGAATATTCCAGAAGATGACCCACGCAATGCTGCAACAATCGCTGACAACGTTGGAGACAACGTTGGAGACTGCGCTGGTATGGCCGCAGACTTGTTCGAGTCATATGCAGTAACTCTTGTTGCCGCGTTAATCCTCGGTAAAGCTGCATTTGGTGATGCTGGACTTATCTATCCATTGATCGTTCCAGCAATCGGAACCGTCACTGCTGTAATCGGAATCTTCCTTACAAAGCTTCGTAGTTCAGATAAGTCTGCAATGACTGCAATCAATCGCTCATTCTTTATCTCAGCAGTCATCAGCGCAGGCTTAACTGCGCTCGCAACTTTCACATACCTACCATCTGATTTCAAACTTCTTACTGGTCTTTCTCCAGAGGCAGTTGCAACTGCAGGTAATATAAATCCACGAGTACTTGCAATCGGTGCAGTATTAATCGGTATAGCACTTGCAGCAGCTATTCAGGTTCTCACCGGCTACTTCACTGAAACAGGTAAGCGTCCAGTAAATGATGTTGCCGCTTCATCTGAAACCGGCGCAGCAACAGTTATTTTGGCCGGTATTTCAGTTGGTTTTGAGTCAGCTGTTTACTCTGCAATCTTGATCGCTTCTGCAGTATTTGGTGCCTTCTTGCTAGGCGGCGGAAGCATTGTGCTTTCACTGCTTGCAATCGCACTTGCTGGAACTGGCTTACTCACCACTGTTGGCGTAATCGTGGCCATGGATACATTCGGTCCGATTTCAGATAACGCACAAGGTATCGCTGAAATGTCTGGTGATGTTGAGGGTGAAGGTTCAAAGATTCTTACATCACTCGATGCAGTAGGTAATACAACTAAGGCGATCACTAAGGGAATTGCAATCGCAACAGCAGTTCTAGCAGCAACGGCTTTGTTTGGTGCATTTACAGATGCGATCAAGCAGGCCGTCGTTGATGCTGGTCAAACTGCAAGTTCGCTTGCACTTCAGTACCAAGGAATTCTCGATGTTGCTAACCCACGTAACTTGGTCGGTTTAATTATCGGCGCAGCCGTTGTTTTCTTGTTCTCAGGTCTTGCAGTTAATGCAGTATCACGAGCAGCAGGCGCAGTTGTTGTTGAAGTTCGTAAGCAGTTCATCGAGCACCCAGGAATTATGAAAGGTACTGAAAAGCCTGACTACGGTCGCGTTGTCGATATCTGTACTCGTGACTCACTGCGTGAGCTTGCAACACCAGGGCTACTTGCAGTTATGGCACCAATTGCAGTTGGTTTCGGTCTAGGTGTTGGTGCACTTGGTGCATACCTAGCTGGCGCAATCGGAACAGGAACTTTGATGGCAGTCTTCCTCTCCAACTCTGGTGGAGCTTGGGATAACGCAAAGAAGATGGTTGAAGATGGACATCATGGTGGAAAAAACTCAGATGCCCACGCTGCAACGATCATCGGTGACACTGTTGGAGATCCATTCAAAGACACTGCAGGTCCTGCGATTAACCCACTTATCAAGGTAATGAACTTGGTAGGCCTCTTAATTACTCCAGCAATCGTCTCTCTAGCACTCGGCGGAAGCACAACAACTAGTACTTTGATCGGCATCGGTGCAACCCTTGTCATCATCGCTGCGTTGATTCGCAACCGTCGTCAAGCAACCGCGATCTTCGCCTAACGTAATCCAAACTTCCCCAACTAGGACTACATGGCTAAAGAGAAAACTGACCTAATCAAGTTGGTGATTGTTGAATCACCGGCCAAGGCCAGAAAGATTGGCGCCTACCTCGGCGACGGATACGTCGTCGAGGCTAGCGTCGGTCATATTCGCGATCTGCCGCAACGTGCAGCTGATATTCCAAAAGAGTTTAAAAAGATTGCTTGGGCTAAAGAGGGCGTCGATATTGAAAACGACTTCGCCCCTTTATATGTCATTAATCCAGACAAGCGTGCGAAGGTCGCCGAGTTAAAAGATTTAATGAAGAATGCCGAAGAGTTAATTCTGGCAACAGATGAAGACCGCGAAGGTGAAGCTATCGCCTGGCACCTTGTAGAAGTCTTGCAACCTAAGGTTCCTATCAAGCGAATGGTCTTTAATGAGATTACTAAAGAGGCTATTCAATCCGCTGTAGAAAATACGCGAGATTTGGATTACCACTTGATCGATGCACAGGAAACCCGTCGAGTTTTAGATCGGCTATTTGGATATCGCCTCTCGCCAGTTTTATGGAAAAAAGTTATGCCGCGCATCTCAGCAGGTCGTGTGCAATCAGTTGCCACACGTTTAATAGTTGAAAAAGAGCGCGAACGCATGGCCTTCATCTCATCTGGATGGTGGGATTTAACCGCTATTACAGCCCTTGGTTTTAACGCACGTCTACTTGAAGTTGAAGGCAAACGTGTTGCCGCAACATCTGATTTCGGTGCCGATGGTGCGGTGAAGGAAAAGTCGCTGGCCAATATTTTGCTACTCGATGAAACCGGTGCGAAGAGTTTAGTTGAGAGCCTAAAGGCATCATCGCTGACGGTTAAATCAATGGAGGAGAGCCCACGTACTGAACGGCCTAAACCACCATTTACAACATCAACGATGCAGCAAGATGCAGGTAGCCGGCTTGGTTGGGGCGCACAGATCACGATGCGAATCGCTCAACGCCTTTACGAAAACGGCTACATCACATACATGCGTACCGATAGCGTCAATCTCTCAACTCAAGCTATTGAGGCAGCGCGCAAAGCCGCTAAATCTTTATACGGCGCCGATCATGTTGCCGATGCACCCCGTGTTTATGTCGGTAAAACTAAAAATGCGCAAGAGGCGCATGAAGCTATTCGCCCTGCCGGTGAGACATTTAAAACTCCAGGTGAACTTGCCCCAGAGTTATCACGCGATGAGTTCGCCCTCTATGACTTAATTTGGAAGCGGACTGTTGCATCGCAGATGGCCGATGCCAAAAAAATGCAGATGCGCGTTGACTTTGATGCTCTAACCAATGATGGCAAGGCAACTCTCTTTCGCGCAAATGGTTCGGTAATAAGCTTTCCGGGCTTTCTTGCCGCGTATGAAGAGATTGTCACCGAAGATAATAAGGATGAAGAGAGTGCAGATAAGCGATTGCCTGCAATGACACTTGGACAATCTGTGAAAGTAAATGAATACACTTGCGAAGGCCATGAGACTAAACCGCCGGCGCGCTACACCGAACCGACTCTAGTTAAGAAGCTAGAGGAGCTTGGAATTGGCCGCCCTTCAACCTTTGCATCGATTATTCAAACTATTCAAGATCGCGGTTATGTCTACAAGCGCGGCCGCGCGCTAGTGCCGACTTTCTTGGCTTTTTCAGTGACAGGCCTGCTTGAAACCCACTTTACAAAATTAGTTGACTACGAGTTCACGGCGAGCATGGAAGAGGATTTAGACAAGATTGCAGCAGGTGAAGCTGGTCGTGTGGATTGGTTACGTGATTTCTTTTATGGTGTCGATGGGCAACCTGGATTAAATGAACTCTCCGCCGATCTTGGTGTAATCGATGCGCGTGCAACAAACACTATGAATCTATCCGACACAATTGAAATTCGAGTTGGTCGCTATGGCGCCTACCTGCAACAAAATCTTCCCGACGAAGAGCGCAAGTTAGCCAACATTCCAGAATCCTTAGCCCCCGACGAGTTAACTCTGGCGAAAGCTATTGAACTTCTTGAAGCGCCTTCTGGTGAACGTGATTTAGGAATCGATCCAGTAACTGGTTTTCCAGTCATCGCTAAGAGTGGACGTTTTGGACCCTACATCACTGAAGTTCTTCCCGTAGTCGAACCCGAACTAACCGCATCAGGTAAGAAGAAGCGCAAAAAGGCCGATGCACAAAAGGCAAAGACCGCCTCACTTCTTTCGACAATGACGTTAGATACCGTTACATATGAAGATGCATTGCGACTGCTTTCACTTCCCCGCACGCTTGGTACAAATAGCGCAGGCGATGAGATCACCGTTCAAAATGGACGCTACGGCCCATATTTAAAGGCCGGAGTTGATAGCCGCACGTTGACATCGGAAGATCAATTATTTTCATTGACACTTGATGAAGCCCTCGAAATTTATTCAAAACCTAAAGAGCGACGTCGAGGCGTTGCAAAGCCTCCAGTTAAAGAGCTAGGAGTTGATCCCACTACTGAGAAGCCACTCATTATTAAAGATGGACGCTTTGGAATGTATGTCACCGATGGCGAAACAAATGCAACACTTCGCCGTGGTGATACTGCAGAGGGCATGACTTTAGAACGCGGTCTAGAACTACTTGCTGGGCGACGTGCATGGGAGGCCGAGAACGGTCCTTCGCCAAAGAAGGCGCGAAAAAAGGCGGCCGCTAAACCCAAAAAAGGTGACACCGCACCAACGCTTACTAAGAATGTTGTAAAGAAAGCCGGAGCTAAAAAGGTGGCGAAAAAAGCTGCCACTGGAAAAGCTAAGAAAAAGGCCGAGTAACTTCAACCAAGGCAACTGATTCCAAGAGCCCTTATGGGTTGCATCGGTGTGCCCGATAGACTTACCGCTATGTCTAGAACGCTGCCTACTCCTGCCGCCCCGGCGCAGGATGAAACGCGTGGAGTGTTAGCAATACGCCCATTTCGAAAACTCTGGAACTCGATGGTCTTTTCATCTCTGGGCGATTGGTTAGGTCTGCTTGCAACAACAGCGTTAGCTCAGCAACTCTCTGGCGGAGATTATGCGAGAGCTAACTTTGCAATCGCTGGTGTATTTATCGCTCGTTTATTACCCGCAGTTTTTCTGGGGCCAATAGCAGGTGTAATCGCCGATCGCTTTGATCGCCGCAAATTAATGGTCATCTGCGATATTTTACGAACCGCTCTTTATATATCTATCCCTCTTGCACATAACTACTTCTGGCTTTATACCGCAACGATTTTAGTTGAGTGCGTAACACTTTTTTGGTCTCCAGCTAAGGAGGCATCGGTACCAAATCTCGTTCCTCGAGAGAAATTAGAGTCGGCCAACCAAGTCTCACTATTAGCTGCCTATGGAACTGCACCAATTGCAGCGGGTTTGTTCACGCTTTTATCTCTCTTCACTTCGGCATTTGTTGCCGTTATCCCGGGTTTTAGTGCAACCGCTGTAGATATTGCGCTCTATGTTAACGCTGCAAGTTTTGCATTTGCCGCGTTCACTATATTTAATTTGCATGAAATTCCTAAGGGCGCTGCAGCAAAACATGCAGCTGAAACCGGAATCCTTAAATCCTTATTAGAGGGTTGGAAATCTGTTAGCGGCTCAAAGATAATTCGCGGGCTCGTCGTCGGAATGGTCGGCGCCTTTATCGCAGCAGGAGCCGTAATTGGTTTAGCTCGAACCTTTGTTGGAGATCTAGGCGGCGGTGAAGCGGCATATGGTGTGCTCTTTGGTGCAGTCTTCACTGGTTTAGCCGCAGGAATCGCACTTGGGCCAAAGGTTTTCGCGCAGTTCTCGCGACGACGATTATTTGGCGCCTCTCTTACGATCGCGGGTCTATTTCTAGTTGGCCTGGCCGCGATTCCAAACCTTGTATTAGCCGTCTTCACCGTTATCGCCTTAGGTGCTTTTAGCGGAGTTTCATGGGTTACGGGTTTCACGATGCTTGGCATGGAGGTCGCCGATGAGGTTCGTGGGCGAACCTTCGCCTTCGTTCAAAGCTTGATCCGCATAGTTCTTGTTGGGGTTTTAGCTATCGCACCGCTGATTGCCGCCGCCGTTGGGCAGCACACATTTAAATTTCAAAATACACAGGTTAGTTATAACGGCGCATCGGTCACCATCCTGATCGCAGGTTTAATCGCCGCACTTATCGGTGCGATTTCTTACCACCAGATGAAGGATCGCCCGAATATCTCGTTATGGTCTGACATTGCCAATGCACTTAAAGGTGAATTGGGTGGAATAACTGGTGCACCAACTAAAGGAACATTTATTGTCTTTGAAGGCGGCGAAGGAATTGGAAAATCGACGCAGGCAAAACTTCTCAAAGCATGGTTGGAACAAGAGGGCGAGAGCGTAGTTCTATCTCGTGAACCCGGAGGAAGTGATTTAGGTATTGAGATCCGCAAGATTCTTCTCTCGCACTCCACTGGTGATATCAGTCCGCGCGCTGAAGCGTTGCTATATGCCGCAGATCGCGCCCATCACGTCTTTGCAGTAATCCGCCCTGCATTAGCCGCTGGTGATGTAGTTATTAGTGATCGCTACTTTGACTCATCGATTGCATATCAAGGCGCAGGGCGAGTATTAGAACCTGGGGAGGTCGCACGAATTTCGCGGTGGGCAACTGAATCACTCTTCCCAACATTGACAATAATTATTGACTTGCCTGCTGAAATTGGGCTAGCTCGTTTACAAAGTAAGGATCGATTAGAGTCTCAACCATTAGATTTTCACGAAAGAGTTCGCCAGGAGTTTTTACAGCTATCGTTGCTTGACCCAGAACGCTACTTTGTGGTCGATGGCAATCAATCAATCGACGATACTCACTCCGCCATCATCGCGCGCGTCAGTGAGATTGCAGCCCTTAAACGAAATGCTCGTGAGGATAGAGGCGCATTACTTCTTCGCCCAATTCGAGCAGTAAATAAAGTTGTCCGCACAACTGCGAATGCAACCAGAGCAAATGCAACTAAAGCTGTAAACAAAGCTAAGCCAAAGAAGAAGGTCGTTTCTAAGAAGTGAGCACCGCCAGCGTTTACGACGACTTAGTCGGGCAAGAACACATCGTTGAAGTCTTGCGAAGAGCCGTTGCTGCAACAAGATCGGGTGAAGAGTCTCAAGAGATGACGCATGCCTGGGTTTTTACTGGGCCACCAGGCTCGGGACGTTCGAGTGCAGCTATGGCATTTGCCCAAGCTCTTGTATGTCCAAAGGATGGATGCGCAAGCTGCAACGCCTGCCGAAGTGTATTAAACGGCGCCCATCCCGATGTTGAAACTATTCGTACCGAGGGTTTATCTATAAAGATTGATGAGGTTCGCGAACTATTAGCACGAGTTGCTTGGGCGCCATCCATGGGTGGTTGGCGCGTTGTTGTTATGGAGGATGCCGATCGCTTAACTGAATCTGCAGCCAATGCATTACTCAAAGCGATTGAAGAGCCAGGCAATCGCACGGTCTGGTTGTTATGTGCACCGACTTTGCACGACGTACTGCCAACTATTCGTAGCCGCTGTCGCCACTTACAACTTGTCACACCATCGACGGCCGCAGTGGCACAAGTGCTACAGAATCGAGATGGAATATCTGCGCAGATGGCCGACTTTGCCGCGCGCGTAAGCCAGGGCCATATCGGCCGCGCTCGCTATTTGGCCAACAATGAATCAGTGCGAAATACCCGCACCACGATTATGAAACTCCCGCTTACATTAAAAGGTATCTCATCGGCCTTTGCTGCAGCGCAATCTCTAGTTGACCTTGCAACTGATCAAGCAAATATATCTGCCGAGGAGCGAAACCAGAGCGAGATCGATGATTTATCCCTGGCCTATGGCAAAGGCGCAACTGGCCGCGGTATGGCAACTGGGGCAAGCAAGGCGATTAAAGAGTTAGAGAAGGAGCAAAAAACCCGCAGCACACGAATGGTGCGTGATGGCTTAGATGCGGCGCTACTAGATATTGCGACCTTCTATCGCGATGTAATGATGGTGCAGGCCGGTGCGCATGATGCACTCATTAATAAAGAGTTAGAGAATCAGATTACGACCTATGCAGCTGCGACAAAACCGCACACCACCATTAACAAGATCAATGCAATAATGGATGCCCGTACAAACTTGGGTCATAATGCGGCACCGCTATTAACCATTGAGGCGCTTATGTGCGTCCTTGCCCGCTAGTCTTAGTACTCATCGTGCGACACTCGCATCGGTCACCGATTCTTGCCCTGAGTTACTCCTAACGTTTACTTCTCTATAATCAAACTATGCCTAACCCGAAGAGGATTCCAATTCTTGTAGCTATAGGAATTCTTTTACTCTCTGGCTGCAGTTCAACTGCCAAAGCCCCATTCCCAACAGCCAGTAATGATGCATCGCAACTGACATGGACAACCTGTTACGAAAGCTTTCAATGTGCGACATTAAAAGCTCCAATCGACTACAACGATTCATCTGTAGGAAGCTTCGATATCGCCGTTATTCGTTACCGCGATTCAAGCCAACATGATCGGCTCGGCTCAATCGTGGTAAACCCGGGAGGCCCTGGCGTTAGTGGCATCGACTTCGCCCGCAACGCCGAGTACATAATCAATCCTGATGTTCTAGCCCGCTACGACATCGTGGGCTTTGACCCACGTGGAGTTGGCCAATCCAACCCAATTCACTGCCTTTCCAATAGCGAACAGGATGCGCTCTTTGCTAGCGATCCAAAGCCCGATAACGATGCCGAATACGCTCAAGCGCTTTTAGACACACAGAGCTTCATCGACAAGTGTGCGGCAAAGAGTAAAAATCTAGCCCATTATTCAACTGCAGAGGCCGCCCACGATATGGAGCTTTTGCGACAAGGGTTGGGCGATGCGAAGTTAAATTACATGGGATTTTCATATGGAAGCTATTTAGGCACGTTGTACGCTCAAGAGTTTCCACAAAAAGTAGGGCGATTTATTCTAGATGGTGCGATCGACCCATCAATTTCAGTAGAAGAGCAGACCCTGGTCCAAGGTGTTGCATTTGATAAAGCGCTCGCCGATTTCATTCTCGATTGTCCCAAACATAAAAACTGCCCACTGCCCGTAAATGCAACGGCATCATTTTTTCCAGAGTTATTTAAGAGAGTTGCTGAGAATCCACTAAAGGTGACGAGTGAGCAAACAACACGTTTGATCACAGAGAACCTTGTAGTTACAGGTACTGCAGCCGCACTCTATGACGATACATCTGGTTGGCCGATGTTGCGAGCTGCAATCACTCAAGCATTAGTTGGTAATGGAAGTGGTTTTGCCGAATTAGCCGATGGGTATAACGGTCGAAACAGCGATGGTACATATAGCAATAATCAGAACGATGCCAACGTAATAATTGACTGTTTAGATTGGCAGCAGAATCGCACTAACAATGCCATTCGAGAAGCGGCGGCGAAATTTGCAACGGCCGCTCCAGTCTTTGGTCCATACGTTGCCTTTAGCGGAATCACGTGCAACACATTGAATCAGATTATTAACTCACCTAAACAAGAGAGCCACAAAATCTCTTTCAACACAGCTACACCAGTTTTAATTATCGGCACGACCCAGGATCCGGCCACACCATATGCATGGGCTAAAGCGCTGAGTACATACATTCTGGGTTCGCATTTAATCTCTGTACAAGGCGAGGGCCATACAGGCTATGGACGTGGTTCGGCATGCGTCGATGATGCCGTTGATAACTATCTGATAACAGGAGATATCCCCGTAAAAAACCTCACATGCGCGCTGTAAATAGGCGATAAACCAAGGTTGGCCTACATATCAGATGGTAAGGAGCACCCCATTTCATAGGGCAAGATATTACCTATGCGCTTAGACCATGTCTCATACGTAACCTCCCATGATCAACTAGCCGACACAGTTCAACGTTTAGGCTCGCGCCTTGGAAGTACTTTTGTCGATGGTGGAGTTCACCCACGATTTGGTACAAGAAATTTCACACTCCCTTTAAACAACGGTCACTACATCGAAGTTGTATGCCCACTCGATCATCCAGCTTCGGATTCATCACCATTTGGCAAAGCAGTTTCGCGCCGTGCAGCAGAGGGTGGTGGTTGGCTGACATGGGTTGTTGCAGTCGATGATGTTGCAACGATCGAAACACGTCTAGGTCGTCCAGCAGTAGAAGGTCATCGCACTAAGCCAGATGGCACCGATATTCGTTGGAAGCAGATCGGTGTTCTTGGAACACTTGAAGATCGTCAACTTCCATTCTTCATTGAGTGGATTGAAAACCACCACCCATCAACTGATGGCAAGGCTGTTGCAACGATTATTAAAGTTGAAATCGCTGGCGATGAATCGACAATCACAAACTATCTTGGTTCAGATACTTCAAAGGCTTTGGGTGACAACGTTGAAGTTGTTTGGCTAACTCCAGCAGATAACGATGGAGAGAGCGGCATCGTTGCAGTTCACTTAAACACCCCAAACGGTGTCGTTCGCCTCGATTAATTCAGTCAAAGGCGCATAAATCTCAATAACTTTAAATAAAAATGGGGCAACCCGCGCGGTGATGTTGCAATTGAGCCTCTAATTTCATACTCTCCTCCAGTTAATGATTGACATTTAAGGAGAGATAAATGGGAAATTCACAATTTACACGTAGAGATTTTCTTACACGGGTCGGAGCAGGAGCTGCTCTTTCACTAGTTCCACTCTCACTTCTTGATGGAGCATGGGCAGCTGAAAACCCACGTCCAGATGGAAAAGAGATTTCACCTGCAGAGGCCTTGTTACTTCTAAAAGATGGAAACAAACGAGTAGCTAAGGGGCGTGCGATTCGCAAGAATCTCTCACCTGCAGGCAAGGCATGGACCGATGGCCAATGGCCATTTGCTGCAGTTCTAGGTTGCGCAGATTCACGCGTTCACCCAGATGAGGTCTTCGACATCGCGCCAGCAAATCTATTTGTTGTCCGAAATGCTGGAAACGTTATCGATGACGATGTACTAGGAAGCCTTGAGTATGCAGTCGAGCACTTATCTGTTGGCTTGATCGTTGTCATGGGTCACAGCAACTGCGGCGCAGTCAAAGCAACTGAGGGAATCATTACATCAGGCGGCAAGGCCGGCGGACACATTGATTCACTCGTCGACAAGATTCGCCCAGCGATTACAGCACTACCTGCAGGCCACACTCTTGCAGACTCTGTAAAGGCAAATGCGATTCAGAGTGCAAAACTGGCACTTAGCGAGAGCACAATGCTTGAAGAGGCAATGACTAAGGGCGAGCTCAAGGTTGTTAGCTCAGTCTTTGATCTCAAGACGAAGACAGTTACATTTAACTAAGAAATAAGTGGTGAAGAGTCGGGCTAGATTTTTTAGCTCGGCTCTTTATCTTTTTAATAGATGAGAACAATCTCTGTGGCTTGGGCCGGGATCGAACCGGCGACCTAACGATTTTCAGTCGTTCGCTCGTACCAACTGAGCTACCAAGCCAAACAAGGTTTTAACGCCGGCCTTAATTAAAAGTACGACACCAAAACCTTTGCGACCCGGACGGGACTTGAACCCGCGACCTCCGCCGTGACAGGGCGGCGCGCTAACCAACTGCGCTACCGGGCCTTGATTAAAACCTGTCACATAAGTGGCTCTTATGTCACCTTCAAAGCCGTTACTACTCTACTTCTATCCAACTGTGGTGCGTGCCCCCAACGGGATTCGAACCCGTGTTACCGCCGTGAAAGGGCGATGTCCTAGGCCCCTAGACGATGGGGACGTTTGAGGCTTGGCAATCGTACCCGTCAATACGCGGGCGACCAAACTCAACTAATTAGCGCAGAAAACGGGTGTTACGTTGTTGGAACTACGCGAGTGCCCATCGAATTGTGACTGAAACAGTGACCTTCTGTTCACCGAGATCGATAACCGTTGCCGTTGAATCGGCTTTGGCCATCGTTGAATAGATTGGGTAGTCCACTGGAGTTGAGCTCTCTTCAAGATAGACAACTTTACCGAGCTTGATTCCAAGTAGACGAGCATAAGAAGTAGCTTTGGCCTTGGCGCGGGTAACGGCTATAACACGTGCTGACTGTGTCGCCTTGTCATTGTTTAACACAAAGGGGCTAACACCATTGACCTGAAGATTATCGCCACCTGCGGCAACAATCGCATCGACAACTGCGCCGGCGTTAGCGGCTGCTTTAACCGTGATGTTAAATCCTTGTGAGGCGCGGTAGCCAGAAATCACTGGAGTCTCATTGGCTGGATATGTGTACTCGGGATAGACCGTGACTGATTGAGTTGCGATCTCTTTAGCAAGAATATTATTTGAAGTTAACGCGCTGCGAACAGCTGCCGACGTTGTCGATGCAGCTGCAAGTGCCTCTTTCGATGTTTTGCCAACAACCGAGACCGTTGCAGTAATTCGCACGGCATCTGGAACAACATTGGTACTACCCGATGCATTAATAGTTATGTATCGGCTAGGTGCAACTGCAGCGCTAGCCGGCATTGCAAGGGCAGCTCCTCCGATCAGCGAAGAAGCAACGGTCAGGGCGGCGAAACTGCGAAATGATTTAGTTTTCATGTATTAAGTATCGCGTATTCTCTGGATTCTGCGTTAATTAATACTGAGAATAGTGAGAGAATTAGCGAGTGAGCCAATCCCAGTTTCAATCTAACTGCTCTGCCGAATCACTGCAGATCGCAGCAAGTAAGGTGATTGCGGGCAATTTAGTGGCCTTTCCAACCGAGACGGTCTATGGCCTTGGCGCCGATGCCTGCAATGCCGATGCGATTGCACGCATCTATGCCGTTAAAGGCCGCCCCGCGGATCATCCATTAATCGTGCATATCTCAGCGATGGATCGAATGGGTGATTGGGCAAAAGAGATTCCGACATATGCAATTGCCCTAGCGCGAGATTTTTGGCCAGGGCCGATGACGTTAATTTTGCCGCGCACCGAATTAGCGCAGGATTTTATTACCGGTGGCCAAGAGAGCGTTGGTATTCGAGTTCCCGATCACGTTGTTGCACGTGGACTTCTTCAAGCCTTTGAAAAGCTCGGTGGTAAAGGTATCGCCGCACCAAGTGCAAATCGCTTTGGCCAGGTCTCACCAACTACCGCCAAAGCCGTAGACCAAGAGATCGGCGAGTATTTAGATCCACGAGATCTAATTCTCGACGGCGGTGCATGCGAGGTTGGCGTTGAATCAACGATCATCGACTGCACTGGAGATGCTCCACGAATACTGCGACCAGGTGCGATCACCGAGCAGATGATAAGAATTTCAACAGATATTTCAGAGCTAAAGAATTCAGGCAACGACATCCGCGTAAGCGGCTCACTCGAAAATCACTATGCACCTTCGGCCAAGATCTTCTTAGATGTAACTGCGCAAGCAGGACAAGGGCTGATTGCCCTCGCCGATATCCCAACCCCACCAGGTGTAATCCGTCTGTCGGCACCTGCCACTGCGCAAGAGTTTGCCCATCTCCTATATGAATCACTTCGCAAAGCCGACACAGATGCTGTGGCCGAAGTCGTCGTTATCCAGCCCAAGGGCGATGGCATCGCAGTGGCCATCAGGGATCGATTAGCTCGCGCAGCCAATGGGCGATAAAAAACCTATTCAATCTAACCAATGATTGCTAATTTTCTGGCATGAGATTCATGCGCAATCCATTTGGTCGCCCATATGTCGTTAGCAAGAAGTGGGTTATTTGGACGTGCGTAATTATCCCCTATGGCATTTATGCCAACGTAACCTCCCCGGATAGTAAGAGTGCAAAACTAACTGACTGGTTAAGCACCATCGTTATTGTTCCTATTATTTTTGTCGGGTTACCTTGGCTCCTGATGCGTTTTAGTCGAGCAGTAAGAGGAAAAACTCCACAAGGTAAAACTTACGGATCTGACGGAGTAGCTATTGATGGTGAGGTTCTCATATTAAAGACGGGCAGATTCATTCGAACCCCAGTGCGGGCAACTCTTATACATGGGGTTGTTGAGATTCCGGCTGGCAGAGTTGAGGTTGGCCGTATCCAATCTATTAAAGCAGGAGATCCGAGAGCCCCATGGATAAAGTTTCCAATTCTCTTCGTCTCACTAACGGTGATGCCCATCTATTTCTATTGCATGATGCAACCGTTTTTACTAATTATGACACTTAAACTTGAGCCCTTCATAAATTCAAAATTACATGGCCCTGCCCTTGCCTCTAACGAGGCGATGTATTCAAGCCTTCGAAGTAATGGATTTACCGGGCTCTTTGTCTATTCAGATGCGCTGTTGAAGCCAACTCTTTTTGGACTCGGCATTCTCGTAGCGATGGTGGTCTTTAAAGTTTTGACTGAGAAGTCGGCGCTAATTATTAATCTATTTGATGGCCAGCGAATGTTTATGCCTTTTACCTACTCAATTAATGGGGTTTCTGTAATCGCGCAGAATAAGAGGATTAAACGCTTCACCAATAAGGTCAAAAGGGCAGCGCGGGCAACTAGCCAGTAGGCGCCAGCCGTTTGGGCCAAAGCCATAGCCACAAAGGCAAGAATTAACCTAAAACCCCTTAAAATTTACTATCTAATACTGGGATTCCCCTAGTACAGTTGACCCTGTAATCACCACCTATTTCTAGGAGAGAGAAATATGTCAAAGAACATTTTTAGACGAGTGCTTGCTGCCTCAGCTGCTGTCATTGCATCTGTTGGTCTGGCATTCTCAGTATCAGGTATTTCCATCGCATCGGCCGAAATCGGATCCAGCGCCACTGTTGCAACAGTTCCGCAGTGCGTCTGGCAGATCAGCGGCGCAAGTGAAACCATAACGTTGACTCACACTGAGTTCTCAGCAGATGGTCACTCAAAGTATGTTGGTCAAGACTTCGGCCTATCTGGCGCCGGCGCAAACACAGTTCAAGTTTTTGTTGGACCGACTTCGGCATCAGGAGTTTCTACTGATCCGGATAATTGTGCATGGTACGGTGCGACGAATACTGCAGCATCTGGAGCACAGGTTACATACGCACTTCCTGCCTCACCTGCATTCACAAGCTCAGCTAGTTCTACGCCAGGCGATAACTCTTTAGGATTCTCATTAGATGGATCAACTACTACTGGCAGCCATACCGCTCAGTTGGTCGTTGACCTTACTAAAGCTGGCTGTACAGATGAAGCCGCTACTACAGAAGTAAATAGCTGGACCGGAAGTAACTCTTCTAACTTAAAAACTGGGGCGCTTTCTGTAACTGCGGCCCAACTAGCTGCCTCGCATACAAGCACATCAAGCTCTTGTACTTGGACCACGAAGTTAACTACCTATGTTCCTGGTGGAAAGACTCCGACTCATGATTCAGATACATACACTTTTACAGGCCCAACTGTTACAACAACACTATTAGCCACAGGTATCACTGGGTAATTGGGATGACACTTAAAACCCAAGGCAAGAGATATTTAGCTGGATTTGCTGTAGTCATCTCTTCAGTTGGACTTATGTTCACGTTATCAACGTCAACGTTAGCTTCGGCTGATTCAGTTGGATCAAGTGCCTCTGTCGGCACTGTTCCAACATGTGTTTGGCAGCTCACTGGTGTTACAGATTCAGTAACACTAACGCACCCAGACGCTACCGCTGGTGGAGATACACACATCGCCTATATGGGCAAAGACTTCAGACTCACTGGAAACAGCAGCCAACAGGCCAAAATCTATGTTGGTGCAGCCGGTGTGGCTGGGGCTTCAACTACCGACACTGACAACTGCTCGTTTTATAACTCTGGCGGCCTTGGTGTATCCAATACAGGAGCAGATGCACAATTGGGCATCGTTGGAACTGGCACTGCCAAATTCACTGCGACATATAACTCGAGTGAAGACACCGCAATGACATTTCCACTAGATGGCACAACTCCAACAGGAAGTAGTCAAGTGCGAAACCTGAGCCTAACAATTACTCCAACACGTTGCGTCACTTCAAATATTGGCGCGGGCAGTGGAGATAACTGGGTTAAGGAGTCTGGAACAACTGGGCTGAATGCAACCTCTTCGCCGATCTCACTTGCTTTACTCTCAAAAGCAAATACATCGACTACGAGTACTTGTAGTTTCGCTTCAGCACTAAGCGTATATATTCCAGGTGGGTTAACTCCTGCACATGCTGGTCAGCAATATACGTTTACAGGACCAACGTTGACTACAACTCTAAGTACCTCGGTCGACTGATAGCTTCGAAAGATTAAATGCTAGGGTCATGATCCTATGGCCCTAGCATTTTTTTCAATTATGAAAATAAAAAATAAACTCACCAAAGCTGCAATTTCAAGCTTCCTACTTTGTGGTCTCTTTGGGCTGAGTGCATTACCAGCCATTGCCGAAGGAACTCTTGGTATGGCTTTCACGAATACGGAATCAACAGATGGATTTGTGAGCTCTTTGCACGGTGGGCAGTCACTCTGGTTTGTTGTAGCACCTGGCGGAACACAGAGCCGCGAATTATTAATTTCTAGTAGTGGAACCGTTCCTGAGTTGGTAGATATGAGTCTGGTTTTCCTCGGACGAAATAGTGACGGTCAGTATTTAGATAGAAACAAGCTTCCCGATAGCATTAAATGGGTGAAATTCTCACCACAAAAATTTGTTCTTAAGCCAAAAACAACTGCATCTGTTCTTATGACCTACACAGTCCCTGCAGATGAACCAATTAGCTCCCACGAAGCCTTTGTATTAGCTACCGCGTCAGGTGCTTCAGGGCCATCGAAGGCGCAGTACAGCGTTCCGCAGGCAATCGCGATTTCACGCCCCGTTTTTCTCGGAGTTGGAACGGAAACTCAATTAGCTCCAGAGGTTGAGATCATTGATTTGTTCGGCGAAGTAGATGGCGGCAACTCTTATTTAGCTTTGAAAATTAAGAACTCAGGGAAAGTGCCATTCAGTTTGAGTGGAACTTTAGACATGGTCGATTCTAAATTCTCAAATCGCAAGTTCTCAGGGATCAAATTTATAAGTCAGCCACTTGCACCCGGAGAATCAACTAATATTTTGATCCCCGCCCCACTTGGGCTTACCGATGGAAAGTACGATATTTCCTTAACGGCTTTATTGGGAAGCAATGAAATTAATAAAGTGTGGCTTGGAAAGTTGATTAAATTCACGCCAATCTTCCCGCTATTCCAAATTCTTACTCGCGTGTTACTTGCACTGATTTTCCTATTGATACTCGCGTTTTCTCTTAGGTACCTACGCAAGCCAAGAAAACCCAATGAAAAATCGGCGGCTAAAGGTAAATCAGATTCAGATATTAGCCAAGAAGAGGTAGATCAACTCATTGAGGCACTTATGAAAAGCTCAACCAAGAAGAGTGCCAAGAAGCCTGTTAAAAAGTCCGTTAAAAAGGCTGCCACAAAGAAGTCCGTTAAAAAGGCTGCCACAAAGAAGCCCGTTAAGAAGACGGCCAAGAAGTCCGTTAAAAAGGCTGCCAAGAAGCCTGTTAAGAAGAGTGCGAAGAAATAATCTCTCAATAGGCCTGAGGGAGTAGCGCTTAAAGGGCGGCGATAGCCAGCTTTTTCTCCGATACCATTACCCCTCGCAGCGGGTTTATGACCGGCGTGCAAGTGGGGCCTATAGCTCAGTCGGTAGAGCAACGGACTTTTAATCCGTGGGTCGACGGTTCGAGCCCGTCTGGGCCCACGCATGTGACCTAAGGTATCTCCGTGACCAATCGAAGAGTACTTATAACTGGCGGCTCCCGAGGTATTGGAGCTGCAATCGCTCGTGAGTTTGCTGCAGCGGGAGATCGCATAGCTATTCACTATGTTTCATCGAGCAGCGATGCTCAGGCCGTTGCCGACTCTCTTGCCGGTCAAGGACATATTATTTCGCAGGCCGATCTTCGTGATCCCGATGCGATTAAAACAATGGTTGATCACGTTGCACAACAGTTCGGTGGGATCGACGTATTAATTAATAACGCAGGCGTTTTCTTTGATCATCCAATCGAGAGCTCAACCTATGAAAAATGGCAACAGGCATGGTCGGACACTCTAGGAGTTAATTTAATCGGCGCAGCTAATGTCACCTGGTGCGCACTTCAACATATGCCAAAAAATTCAACCTCACGAATTGTAAACATTGGTTCGCGCGGTGCCTTTAGAGGCGAACCTGTTAGCCCTGCATACGGTGCATCCAAGGCTGCGATCGTGGCCTTCGGCCAATCGATTGCAAAAGCATTAGCTCCCATGCATATCGGCGTAACAACGTTGGCGCCGGGATTTGTTGAGACAGAGATGGCTGAGCGTTTACTGGATGGCCCCGAAGGCGATGGCATCCGGGCGCAGAGTCCTTTTAATCGAGTAGCAAGGCCTGAGGAGTTAGCTAAAGCCGTCTACTTCTTAGCATCTCCGGAAAGTGAGTGGGCCAGTGGCGCAGTTCTAGATTTCAACGGCGCCTCTTATCTACGTATGTAACCTGATATTGGCTTAGGCAAGGGCGAGCTCAGGGCCTGGATGCAGATTTATAAATGCTCTGTCATACTGCCTTTAGTTCAGTGCAATTTACATAGGAGAGCAGCATGAGATTTTCGCTAAAAACCTCAGTAGTGGCAGTTTCTACCGCCCTTGTCCTGTCATCTTTTGGCGCCATACAGATCGCCGCGGCCGATAACTCAGGCCAATCAAATAATATTCGTGAGAACCAGTACGACGAAAACGATACCCAACATTTAAATCCTTTAAGTAAAATAGTTGCAATGCCTATTCGAAATGCGGCAGCGGGTAAAGCCATAATCGCCGGTGAGATTAGTTATACCCTTAATACTCCAGTTCTCATTAACCCAAGTATCTATGTAATTTGGTATGGGACCTGGACCAACCCATGTACCGCTACCGGTAGTGCAACCCCAGCAATCGTCAATGATTTATTAAAGGGCATTGGTGGGACGAATTGGTACGGTATCAATACCCGTTATTACAAACAGAGCACAAGCGGTGGAGTAAAGACCTATGTGACACCAAATGTCACGTGGGGCGGTTGCACGTACGACAATATGAGTTTAGGAAATAGATTAGATTCGAACACTGGAAAGTTTACTTACAACGTTGTTGATAAAGCATTGACAAACAGCGCCCTAACCCGCGATCCAAATGGTCTCTACTTTGTCTTCACAAGTAGCGATGTAACTGTAAGTGGATTCAAATCATCATTTTGTGGTTATCACTCAGCTCTCAGTCCAACGTATGCAGCGTCACCGAAACCACTGATTGCTTACTCATTTGTAGGAGATGCAACAGGTACATCATTGGGAAGTTGCAATGGTCAAGGCTCAACTACTTCGCCTAATGCAAATCCTGCCGCCGATGCTATGACAAGCGTTGTCGCGCACGAGTTAGTCGAGGCCGTATCCGATCCACAGATAAATACATGGGTTGATGCTGGCGGAAATGAAAACGCCGATAAGTGCGCATGGACTTTTGGTACTCAATCGCTTGCACCAAACGGCTCGTATTACAACGTAATCGCATCATCACGTAAATATTTAATTCAGCAGAACTGGATTCCAGATGTTCCAGGTAGTTGTGGCACAGGCATTACCCCACCGGCATCAGCTGTAACAAATACCGCGAATGTTTCTTTCGTTAAGAACGTGCCAGCAACCTCAGTCATCCCAGTAGTTGGCGCCGGAGGCAGAGGCCCATATACATACACAATCTCGCCGACACTCCCCGCAGGTCTATTCTTTAATTTAGGCACCGGTCAAATCACAGGTACACCAACAGCTGGGTTAGCGCCTACCGTTGAAACTGTCACAGTGAAAGATTCAACAAATGCGGTGTGGGACTCAAGTTTCTCGTTGACTGTAACCGTTCCACTGGCTGCAACAACTGCCGTGCCAACGGCCTCGTTATCTTTTAATGCGCCAATTACACCAGTAACTCCCGTAACCGCATCTGGAGGTACGGCACCATATAGATTCACAATCTCACCAACTCTGCCAGCAGGGCTTGCATTGAGTTCAACGACCGGCCAGATAACAGGAACACCTACTGCAGTATTAGCCAGCAGAGTAGAGACCATCACTGTTACAGATTCGAAAAACGCAACCGCCACCGCAACATTTAATTTAGCAATCCCAACTGCCGCAACATTTACCCCAACTGTGGCCCCGGCGAGCGCAGTAAAAAAAGCGATGGTTACTAAATCGCTCACAGCATTTACACCAGTGACAGCCACCGGCGGTAATGGCGCAAATGTATTTACGATCTCACCAACACTTCCCGCTGGCTTATCGATAAACGCCACAACTGGTGCCATTACAGGAACACCAAGGGCGACACTCCTTGTTGCTACGAATGAAACAGTTCGAATAACAGATCGCACTGGCGCCTTTGTTACGGGAGTATTTTCACTTCAAGTCAGTCCCGCGATAACTGCAACGGTCGCCATTGCCAACTCGACCTATGCGCGCAACGTAACACTCACTTTCACCCCAGTTACCGGTGGCGGATCAATATTTACTCCATTGGCTTATTCGGTCTCTCCTGCACTTCCATCAACGATGTCGCTTAATACAACAACAGGGTTGATAACAGGCAAAGCGCCAACTGGAACAGCGTCTCGTAAAACCTACACGGTCACCGTGAGCGATGCCGCCGCCTTCTCAACCTCTGCAACATTTAATTTAACTATTAACTAGTACTCCACCATGAGTAACTCCATGCGCGCTCGCAGTTTGGCAACCGTTGCTGTAGTTGCACTCTGGCTACTGCTTCCAACGGCCCACGCCTCGGCTGCATCAAAGTTGGCAGTTAGCGATAGCGACAACAACCGCTCAATCGCGCTCAAGCTCAACACCCAGGTATCCATCTCCCTGAACTCGGTTTTCTGGCTCGATGCCACAACCACCAATCTCAAACTCATTAAAGATAAAGCGCAAAAAACGATCGCACCTGGCCCAACGGCCCCACCCGGCTGCCAACATCCCGGCACTGGCTGCGGCTCATCGACCTGGGTTTTCAAGGCGACGAAGAGGGGCAAGGCCAGCTTCACCGTTTCTCGCCTTAGCTGCGGAGAGGCGCTGCGCTGTAGCCCCGAGAACTCGAGCTTCCTGGTCCGCTTCACCGTTAAATAGCTCAACACTTCGTGAGTACGAGCGCGAAATAGGGTCGATAGGCCCACCCCCTTGGTAGGATTGGCCCGTACAACGGCTTCCCCCGTCGCTAGATGCACCATCCTAGCGAAATGTCCGTTTTGTCCGTTCCTCGCTACATCTGGACGGCCACAGCGTAGAAGCCAATAGAAGGACGCTTCTACGATCGGAGTATTTCAAGTGGCAATTAAGAGCGCGGCCCCACATGTGTGGACCGTTGGCGACCTTGGCAGTTTCTATGCCGAGCACCGCTCAGAGCTCCACGCCCACGCCTCTCGTGTATTGAAAAACTCAGCCAAGGCCCAAGAGATCACACAGGATGCCTTGATCAAATTCATGTTGGCCGCTCCAGAGCTTGAATCTGCCGAGCACGCCCTTGCTTATCTACACCGCACAATCGAAAACCTCTGCATCGATCTATTCCGTGCCGAGGGTCGCCGTCCAAACCTCGTCGTTCTCGATGATGCAACCGCTGAGATCGAAGCACAGTGGCAGGAGAGCGGAGATCACTCCGCCGCGATGTCAGCTGCCGAAGATGCAGCGATCATCCGCCAGGCACTAGCTCTACTCTCACCAGCTGAGCGCGCCGCCCTTGTTATGTGGGAGGTCGAAGGCCGCTCTACGACAGAGATCGCCGCCGAGCTCGGAATCAAAGAGTCTGCAGTTCGCCATACAGTCTCACGCGCTCGCGCATCACTTCGCAAAGTTCTTACAACTTTGGTCATCAACGAAGAGACTGGACTTACAGCACTCGATGCCCTCTCAACGACCTACAAAAAGGCCGCCGAGATCGCACAGAAATCCTCTAAGGCAGCTCTCTCACTCCTCCTTGTTATTACAGCGTTCCTTGGTTTCAATTCGATGACCGGCAACGAAGGCGCAGTCGTTTCAGTTACCCCTGAAATCTCCGCGACCGGCGCAGTCACACCATCACAGACACCAAGCCAAACTCCCTCTGCTACAGCAGCGGCAACTGCAGCTGCTAAAAAAGCACAGGCTGCAGCACTGAGCGTAAAGATTGCACCCCTTTCCTTCTACGGTCTCGATAAGGCCGGCATCCCAGCTGCATTCACAGTCACAGATGCCTCAAATATCGCCGGCGTTGCCCGTCTAACTAAGGGAACAACAAACGTAGGCGCCGATGGCATCGTGGTTAACAACCAGTTCATCACCGGCTCAATCGGCCCAAATATCTTGATCGATCAGCTTTTCACCGTCGATGCCACAGGCACCCACTACTCAACAAACGGCATCAATATCGGCTTCGGAGGCAACTGGAGCTCAGTTGAAATCAACTCCGTTGACTCATCGGTCGATCGCCTAGGAAACGGTAACTACCTAGTCACCGCGACCTTTAACATTGGCTACTTAATGCCTACCGATTTCGCAGTCCCAACAGGCAGCCGTGGTGTGGATCTAATCGATGCCCCTAAATCAATTACTACCAAGATTCTTCTCAATGCAGGAAAAACACAAGTACTAGCTCAGGCTGTGCAGGTGTTAAACAAATAAATAGGTTTCCTCGCCGCGTCCGGATACACGGTGGGGAATTTGGTGAATCAGCACGTGCGATTCATCGAACCGAGTTGAGAAATCAACTCAAGCCGAACTACGGATAGTCCGTAGATCGACTAACGAAAGGAAACAAATGTCTACAAAGACAACTTTCAAGCGCGTAGCGCTTGTAGCAGTTGCTGCGTTGGGCTTAGGTGTTCTTACATCTGTAGCTCCAGCATCAGCGGCAGAAGTATCTGCAAGCCCAATCGCATTAACAGCGCCAACCTCTCCTTCAGTTGGAGTAGCAGCATCAGTAACTGTCAAGGCTACAAATCAACTGTTGGCTAATACAAACACAGTTACTCTTAAGGGATACCTGTTATCAAAGCCTGCCGGAGCATCAAACTTGCTCGCTGCAACAGCTGGAACAGCCATCACTAATGCTGGCTTTACAAAAACTGACGGTTCCGTTGCAAGTCTTATATTGACAGCTACTGGCGCAGTATTAGCTGCAAAGAATACTTTCGGAACTTTTGATTACACAGCAACAGTTACTGGTGATTACACACTTCGCGTCTGGAATGATGTTAATGCTGACGGTGCTTTGTCACTTGCAGAAGATTACTCAGATGTGACTTTCTCAATTGCTGCTGCAAATACAGCAGTCTCAGCAGGGTACTCAACGATCGAAGCATGGTCAGTTGATAATCCAGTTGGAATCAAGACTCCAGGAACAGCGTTAGCTGGGGCAGACGCAGACGTTAACATCACAGTTAAGAACTCTTCGAATGTTGCCCTATACGGTCAAATTATTCGTGCAGTTGTTTCTGGTCCAGGCTATGCTTCACTTGAAGGTGGAACACCTGGTCGCGATGTAAATGTGACACTCGGTGCCGCTGACAACATAGCAACACTTGCTCTAACTGCAGACGGCATAGCCGGTAAGCAGACTGTATCTATCTACGCTGGTGGAGTTCTAATTGGAACGACAGTAGCAGCAATTTGGTACGGAGATCTTGCGACTATCACTGTTACACAGAACAGCACAATTGTTCCTACACTTGGCGGAACTGCTGGAAATCTAGGGACCGATATATATGCTGCCCAGGTAGTTGGTGCAGACGCAGCAGGTAACGTTTATCCGTTGATTGCAGCAACTCTTGCAGGTGCTTCATCAGACACTTTGGTAATTGCTACACATGCAACCGCCGAGACTGATGTTGATGTTGCAGGTGGCGTTGGAGTAGTTGTTACTTCAGCAGCCGGTTCAACATCTGGTAAGACAGCAACAATGACTTACTCATACACATACACTAACTTGGCTGGAGTAAGTACTAAGATCTCTGCAGCACCAGTAACATATACACTTGGTGGCGTAGCTAAGACTCTTGGGTTTGCACTTGATCAAACATCTTATGCACCAGGTGCAAAGGTAACTTTGACCATTACTGCTAAAGATGCATCAGGTAATGCTGCTGCTGATGGAACAGTCTTCGCAATTAATAAGTTGACTTCAAATGTAGCTTCACAGGCGCTTCCAAATGCTGCAGTAGTTGCTACAGTTAATGGAACAGCAACACTTACTGTCTATGCTCCAGTTTCTTCAGGAGATTGGGTTATTTCAGGAACTGATCCAAGCCTCGCAACTGTTTCCGTATCAGCAGTTGTTGCTAATGCTGAAACAGCAGCAGCAGCAGATGCAGCAGCAGAAGCAACTGATGCAGCTAACGCAGCAACTGATGCAGCTAACGCAGCAGCAGAGGCAGCAGATGCAGCAACAGCTGCAGCTCAAGATGCTTCTGATGCAGTAGCAGCTCTATCTGCTCAGGTTGCAACACTCATCTCAGCTCTACGAGCTCAGTTGACATCGTTGACTAACCTAGTAATCAAGATCCAGAAGAAGGTAAAGGCTTAATTAAGCCCTTATCTCTTCGGAGGTAATTGAAGGATCCAAACCCGGTCCGCCGAAAGGCGGGCCGGGTTTGGCCTTTTGTGGGGTGGACCACATCTTGGTAAATCTGAATGTTTTCTGGGGCGTGGTGCTACCACCCAATATTCTTAGGTGAGAATTACTGTGTCAGCGATTACGCATTTTAAATGTCCGGTCAAGTCTTTTATCACCTATACTTTTCGCCATGTGATTAGACAACCCCTCCAGTTCGCCTAATTGGTTAGCTGGATTTTCCACGCCAGTGGGGGGGGGGCTTACCAAGGAAGAAGAAAAGATGAACTTCAAAAAAGCAGCTGTTGTAGCAAACCTTGCATTAATCGTTGGTTTGATTACACCGTTAACTCCTGTGGCATATGCATCAAGCAGTGCTCCGACGAGTGCAACAGTTAGTGCGCAATCTCCAGCGGGAAGTGCGTCGATAGTTACTCCTTACACAATTCCTAATGGTCACCTAAATATCACACTTGAGGATTTGAAATTCCTACTTGATCAAATCAAGATGGGCGAAGCACATGCCGCACGCACAACAGCTGGCGGTGCAAGCGGTTCACCGGCAATCACATACGGAACTCCTGGCGGATTAGTTTTTCCTTACGATGTTTCATCAGCGGATCGCTGCTTACTAGCAACAGATATCGCTGCAGCTGCAACTACAGCTTTTGGTCCAACAGGGTTATCAAATAATTATACGTATGCAAACACAGCCCCTTGGGGTATTCGCCAAGTTGATGGACAGTGCAACAACATTACAAATGTAATTGCCGAAACTCCTGGTGCCGGTAACGGTGCCGATCCAGTCGTTCCACAACCAACAATTAACACAGCAGATACCGGAATTTGGGGAGCTGCAGATCAGCTATTTGCGCGACTTTCAGCGAAAGCAACCGGTCTAGATGATGCAAATTCAACTCAAGTAGCTTATGCAAACGGATCAAACGATGTGACAGATCCTCAGCCACGCATTATCTCAACATTAATTTCAGATCAATCAACAAATAACCCAGCAGCAATTGCGGCAGCGACTGAGACTGCAGGAATTTTGTATGGCACTGGCCCACTTTCAGAGACAGCAATTAATGCTCAAACGGGAGTTCCGGCGACTGTTTTGCAGATTCCAAACGTCACTCCAGACTTCAACGTATCTGCTGGTTATAACTCTTGGTTCACCTTGTTTGGTCAGTTCTTCGATCACGGTCTTGATTTAATTCCTAAGGCCGGCGCATCAGTACTAATCCCGTTGCAAGAAGATGATCTTTTGTATGTACCAAGTGGAAACACAAACTTTATGGTTCTTACACGTGGAACCGATGCAACTGGCGAAGCCAGCAACATCACCACACCTTATGTAGATCAGAGCCAGACTTATGGTTCACATCAATCTTCAAACTTCTTCTTGCGCGAATACACATTTGCGCCAACTACAGGTGTGCCAACATTTACCGGTCATTTACTTACTGGAACAGACGGAGCTTATGGTGGTGGAGTTAATCCAACTATCGCTCCAACAACTAAATTCGATTCAACGCTTGATGTAATTCATCCAGCAACTGGTCCTGCCTATAAGCCGGCCCTCCCAATTACTTGGACGGTAGGAACAACAAGTGGAACCCTTACAGCTCCAGGTGGAGTAGATCAGTCAAACCACGGTCTTGCCACATGGAAAGAAATTAAGGCTCAGGCCTACCTACTTGGAATTGCATTAACTGACTGGGATGTTCGCAGCATTCCTGTGATTGCAACTAACCAATATGGAAAATTTATTCCAGCTCCTGCAGCAGCCGGTGCTGCACAAGGATTCCCAATGATGTTGTTCTCCGATCATGCTGGAAACTTCATGTGGTTATCAGGAACACCATCTGCGCCAATCGCAACCACAATCCACACAGGAGCTGCGCCATCGATTACAACTTGGTACGCAGTTTCATCAGGTCACCCGTTTATTAATGACACCATGAGCGCAGCTGTCCCATGGGCTGCAGCTGGTCTTCTTCCAGATGCAGATTCAGTGATGAATGGCGCTTTGTCATATAACCCATCTTCTAGCTACTACGACAATGAAAATCTTGATGCACACTACGTAGCAGGTGACGGACGCGTTAATGAAAACATTGGCCTGTCAGCGATTCACTACACATTCCTTGCCGAGCACAACTCATTAGTAACTGATATCACGAAGGTTATCGGAACATCACCGTCACCTTTATTCCAGTCTGAATGGACCCCAGAGCGCATTTACCAAGCCGCTCGTTGGATCAACGAAATGGAATACATGCACTTAGCATTCGATGAATTCGTTCGTCGTATGTCAATTGGTTTGCCAGTATTTGCTGGATACGATCCAACTGTAAATGCAGCAATTAACCAAGAGTTCGCAAGCGCTGTTTATCGCCTTGGTCACTCAATGTTGAATGAAACTATTGCTCGTTCTAATCCAAATCAGCCATACGATCCTGCTAACAACCAGGACGTAAGTTTGATTACAGGATTTATTAACCCAGCACAGGCGCGTTTGCAGCGCCCTGCAGTTATTGCGTCCGCGGATGCAATTGCATCATCGCACTCAATTACTTACACAGTTGCAGGGAGCGAGATTTCACCTGCGGATGGATCTGTAGTAACAGTCACTGGCATGGTTAATCATGCACTTAATGTGACAAGTGGATTAGTTAGCGGTCATACGGCAACTCAATTCACAGTTGCAACTCATTATGTAAGCGGTGCTACTGCATCAGATACGCCAATTACAGTTGCTGCTGACGTAACAGGCGCATTGCCAATCAAGGATTCAAATAACGTTTCTGTAGCAACAGTAGTTGTTAATGATCCTGGCACTGCATA
>CAEZYE010000027.1_pt1 | contig 15616 bp, 18 predicted proteins | sample 7265431 | NCBI WGS metagenome assembly CAEZYE01 (sample SAMEA6813926, study PRJEB35770) | uncultured Actinomycetes bacterium | biome: Freshwater; feature: Freshwater reservoir; material: water | place: Czech Republic | collected 2017-04-14 | depth 30m m
CCTTTTTGGGGACTTGTAGGTGGAATTGTTATTCATCAATTCACACTATGGGCTAGGTCGTATTCAAAAACGACCTAGTAACGATAAGAATTTGTGCGGAGACGAGGAGATTTGAACTCCTGAAGGGTTTAACCCCTTACCTCGTTAGCAGTGAGGCGCACTCGACCGGGCTATGCGACGTCTCCGAGTTGCAGGGAAAGTTTACCGACTTCTTTAGGTGGTTTTACCCATTTTATTCACGGCGTAGTTGTCCGCCACTCCCTCAGTTTTGGCCAATGGGTAGGGATCAGGGAGGATATATATGAATCCGGGGCGCACACAAGGGTCCCCGCATGCAACTGGAGCTGTTGGCACGTAGTTTTGGTAACCGCCTGGGCCAATACATTTGTAATTCAAAGCATCTGCGGCTTCCTTTGAAATAACAAAACTGGAAGGCGTGAACCCTAACTTTGTATAAGGCTCGAATGCTTGAGGTGTGACATGTTCAAAAATAGATTGATAAACAACTTTGCCCCCTGCAAGATTCGCCTCATATGCAATTTGGACTGCATCCATTGGGCCAACAGTTCCAACCAATTGTCCCGATTTAACTTGAGCTCCCTCTTTCAACCCCGGAACCACGTCCGCGTGATAGAGCCTAATAATCCAATGTGAATTGGATTTGGCTTTAATAATAATTTGAAGACCAATCTCTTTGCTCGATGGGTTATTTGGATTTATACCTTCCTCTCGGGTCGAATACTCCCCATCAAAAGGCGCGTAGAGATTTATGTTTGGATTTCCGGGAGATGGTTTTGAGCGGTATGCCTTTCCGTTTTCAAAGTGTCCGTAATTCCCATAGTGATTGAGAGTTCTGCAACTTTCACCATCCCATGATTTATAAGTGTAGTCATGTCCTACATTGGAGCGATATGGGGTCAGTGCATAAATGCGATCTGCATCCCACGGTAAATGCGTAATTTGTGGAATTTGTGACATCTCTTTTTCTCCGAAATGATCTAGTGCATTCATAGAGCGTTTCGCTAATTGTGAACCCACAATTAATATAATGAGAATTACTATTAGGGCAATCTTGGTTTTGCGATGTCTTTTAAACCACGATGTAGGTTTCAACACTCCATAAGCGTAAAGTTCTAAAGCTTAATAACTCAAGGAAAATTTCGTAATTAAAAAGTTTAAAGTGCTGCCCCTCTGCCGCAGTGCAGATTAATCCAAATAGACAATGACATCGGCCCTTATGCGCGTAGCCTCAATTAGCTCGGCATTGCGCTGATCTGTGCCGTGTGCCCATGCATGTGCGGCCTCAGGTGACTTGCCGTATTTGATATGGCGTGCGACCAACCTAGCCATCCGCCTGTTGTTGTTAACGTCAACAAACCAGCTTTCATTGAGCAACTTTTGGGATCTAGGCCATTCATCTTCATCGAGAAGTAGGTAGTTTCCCTCAGTCAGAACTATTTTTGTATCAGGATAAATTACGCCCTCATCCTCTATCGACTCATCTAGTTCTCGGTGAAATATCGGGAAGCGAACCTCCTTTTTCGGCACCGAATTGATTAGCTCGATCAAGTCGGCATAAGCGTTGGAGTTAAATGTATCGGGGGCGCCTTTTCGTTCAGAGCGCCCGAGTTGTGACAGTTGAGCATTGCTCATGTGAAAACCATCCATAGGAACTAAGGCTGTGGTTTCCTTAGGCAATTTCTTCATTAAATAGGTCGAAAGAGTTGACTTGCCCGCGCCTGGCATACCGACTAGCCCAATAATAATACGTTTGGTCGAACTGTTACTCAAAGAGATAACGCGCTCATAGGCCGCCTCTAAAGAGTTTATTTGTAGCTGCACATTCGACCTTTCGATTTTCTTTCATAGAATTGCCTGAGTCTATGGTTACACCGTACTTTCAGTTGAATCATTGTGGGATTGCTTTAGACTCATCATATGGAATCAACCAATAACCCTGTAGAAAGTCGCCGCGTTTACGATGTGCCACCATCTGATGTGTATGCCGAGTTTATGACAACGGGATGGGCTCCATCTCCATTGGAAGGCATCATTCAAGACCTGGTTATTCCATACTGTTTTGCTCGTCGAACTAAACTCTCAGAGGCTTTTATTGGGCTGCGAATTCTTATTCCTAGCGGAAACTCAAAAGTGCGCAGCAACGATACTGACTATCGATTCCGCCCTCATAGCGCCTTTGTTTATTACACCGGCGTACAGGGTGAAGAGGTTACATCGGATGCAGTTTTAGTTATGGAGCCAAATGGCCAGGGCCATGATTCAATTTTGTATATCCAACCCCGTTCAACCCGCGATACAAGTGCCTTCTATAACGACCGTAAGTATGGAGAACTCTGGGTGGGAAGACGGTATACAACCGAAGAAGCCTCTACGCGCTTTGGTATTGAGGTTCGAAAAGTTGAGGATCTGGAATCACTTTTAAAGGATGGAACCCCTGCAGTTGCATTGAACGGTATTGATTCTTTGATCGATTCAACAGTTAAGAAAAATCCGCGCGGTGGTGAGTTGGAGAACTTTGTCTCTGTTGCCCGACTAATTAAAGATGAATATGAAATCGATCAACTGCAAAAATCGGTTGACGTTACTCATCGCGGATTTAATGACGCTATTCGCGCGCTGCCTGCAGCTGTTGTGACTCCCCGCGGTGAACGCGTGATTGAGGCCGCCTTCTATGGCCGCGCCCGTGTCGAAGGCAATGAACTTGGTTATGACACTATCTCTGCCGCTGGTTCACACGCTTGCATACTTCACTGGACTCGCAATGATGGTGGCGTAATGAATGGGGATTTATTGTTACTCGATGCCGGTGTTGAGTTAGATTCGTACTACACCGCCGATATTACGCGCACATTACCCATCAATGGAAAGTTTTCTCCAGCTCAACGCTCTCTATATATGTTGGTGTATGAGGCGCAGAAAGCGGGCTTTGCAGCAATTCGCGCGGGAGTCGATTTTCTTGAAATCAATAAAGCCTGTCATAGAGTTTTAGCTCAAGGTTTGGTGGATATGGGGGTTTTAACGATCAGTGCCGAAGAGTCACTTCGCCCAGAAGTTGGTTTGCATAAGCGTTGGACGCTGCACGGTGTAAGCCACATGTTGGGCTTGGATGTTCATGACTGCGCGCAAGCTCGTAAAGATCAGTACACAAATGCCAAATTAGAGGCTGGAATGGTTCTTACGGTCGAACCTGGTCTCTACATTCAACCCGATGACGAGCTCTTTGCACCCGAATACCGGGGTATTGGAATACGAATCGAAGATGATGTTTTAGTGACCGAGACTGGCTGCTTTAATTTAAGTGAAAATATGCCGCGTCATCCCGATGAAATCGAAGCTTGGATGGCTTCGCTAGGCTGAAATCGTTAGCCCACACCACGCGGCGAGCAGACCGAAGCCTAGAGAAAGCGTGAGATTGAGCGCGGCCTCTTTATACCGACGAAGTTCGTAGGCTAAAAAGATATCGAGCATAAAGGTCGACCAGGTTGTAAATGCGCCTGCAAAGCCAATGGCGAATAGATCATGAACATGCTCACTGCTTTTAAATGTGAGGCCAATTAAAAATGAACCCAAAATATTTACAAGGAAGATTCCATATGGTTGGCGCGTAAACTTACGAATATATTGATCGATAGCAAAACGTGCAGGTGCACCAATGGCTGCTCCGAGAATTACATAGAATGTATTCACGAGCGTACCGGGATCAATTTACGCGCGAGTGGTAGAACGATGATAACAATCATTATCGAAAAGATAAGGTTGTGCATCAAGAAAACAATTCCACCATCGCGTGGTTCAAGTGATTGGGCCGTCACTGCCGAGAAAGTCGTAAGACCTGCGCAGAATCCAGGAAGTAACAGGTGACGTAGTTCGGTAACTCCACGGCGCTCCATTAATACAAGGAGGGCGCTGGCCAGTGCTACACCGATCATATTTGCGGTAAGCGTGCCGTTGCGGCTATCGGTAATTACCAAGCCCAACCAATATCGAACCAGGGTTCCTGCAACCCCGCCGATTGAAACAAGTGCAAGGGATTTCAGAGTGGTAGGGCTTTCGTAGTAACGCCTGAAATCAAACGGGTAATCACACTGATAACTAGTGCTGCAAAAACCGCCGACCAAAAACTACTTACATCAAGCTTTTCACTCCATCGTGCAACCAACATCAAGATTGCCGCGTTAACCACAACAAGGAAGAGTCCGAGTGTCAAAATTACCGCTGGAAGGGTTAATAGCTTTAGTAGTGATCCAAGGGTCGCATTAAGCAGACCAAAGAGAAGTGCCACCCATAGGTAGGTTGTAAAACCACCTTTAACATCGATTCCTGGAATAAGTGCGGTTGCAACCCAGAAGGCCGCGGTAAGTGCGCCCCAGCGAATCAATAGCTTCATGTATTAAACGATACCGTCACGTTTGCGGATTTTGGAGCCTAACCAGCGGGCTGGATCGTATTTAATATCTACTACGCGCTCTTTCATAGGGATGATCGCGTTATCGGTTATACGGATGTGCTCAGGGCAGACCTCGGTACAGCACTTCGTAATGTTGCACATTCCTAACCCGTGCTCTTCTTGGGCGGTGCGCTTACGGTTTTTCAACTTATCAAGTGGGTGCATATCGAGTTCTGCGATACGAATAAAGAAGCGAGGACCGGCAAAGGATTTTTTATTCTCCTCGTGATCGCGAATTACGTGACATGTATCTTGGCAGAGGAAGCATTCGATACATTTGCGGAACTCTTGACTTCGTTCGACATCTATCTGTTCCATACGAGCTTCTCCGGCGGCTAACTCTTCTGGGTGAGCATATGCAGGAATTTCCATCGCTTTTTTGTAATTAAAAGATACGTCCGTGACCAGATCTTTAATTACTGGAAATGCCCGAAGTGGTGTAACTGTGATTGTCTCTTCCTCGCCATATGCGGCAACCTGAGTCATACATGCCAAGCGAGGCTTTCCATTAATCTCCATTGAACAAGAGCCGCACTTACCGGCTTTGCAGTTCCAACGAACAGCAAGGTCTCCCATTTGTGTTGCCTGTACGCGATGAATTACATCGAGGACTACTTCACCCTCGTTGGCCTCTACTTGAACATCTTGGAGAGCCCCATCGGTTGAATCCCCACGCCAAATACGAAGATTAATCATGCGTGCCATTAGTTGGATCCGCCTTTCGTAATTTCCTCTGGGGTCATGTATTTCTCTAATTCATGTACGTCAAAGAGGTCAAAGAGTTCTTTAGGTAGTACCGGTAGCGCCTGTTCGCGAACATTTACTTTTGCGCCATCAAATGATGAGATGTGATTGAGTTGACGCCACTTGTTATTCATTCCTGGGAAATCATCGCGAGTGTGTCCTCCACGAGATTCTTGGCGCAGTAGCGCTGACTTGGCCGTTGATTCGGCAACGAGAAGCATGTTGTCTAGATCGAAGGCTAAGTGGAATCCCGGGTTGAACTTTCGTCCACCGCTTACAGATACATTTGCACTTCGCTTTCTGATATCGGCAATCTTGGCAATCGCATCCTCAAGTTCGCTGGCGGTACGAATAATTCCAACTAAGTTGTGGGCGACTTCTTGAAGCTCGGCATGGAGAGCGTATGAGTTCTCGCCCCCGGCTCGATCAAATGGAGCTTGAATCTTTTCTGTGGCAGCTTTAATAGCGGCCTCACTTACTGGGTTTTTGCCATTGCTCTTAACAAACTCTGCAGCGCCCATTCCTGCGCGGCGACCAAATACTAAGAGATCTGTCAACGAGTTTCCACCCAAACGGTTTGAACCATGCATTCCACCAGCAACTTCTCCGGCTGCAAATAATCCAGGAACTCCAATTGCCGCAGCGGTGTCGGGCTCAACTTCTACTCCACCCATTACATAGTGACAGGTTGGGCCAACCTCCATTGGCTCCTTCGTAATATCAACACCGGCTAGCTCAAAGAATTGATGCCACATCGATGGCAGGCGTTTCTTAATTACTTCAGCTGATAAACGCTTTGAAACATCTAAGTAAACTCCGCCGTGTTCGGTACCTCGGCCAGCTTTTACTTCGCTATTGATTGCGCGCGCAACTTCATCGCGAGGCAATAACTCTGGTGGCCGGCGATTGTTATCTTGATCTAAGTACCAACGATCTGCTTCGGCCTCGTTATCGGCGTAAATGCTTTTAAATACATCTGGAATGTATTTAAACATGAAGCGTTCTCCATCGGTATTAGTGAGGACTCCGCCTTCACCTCGTACCGATTCAGTAACTAAAATTCCACGAACAGATGGTGGCCACACCATTCCAGTTGGATGGAACTGTAAGAACTCCATATCAACTAAGTTCGCACCGGCTTTTAACGCCAACGCGTGACCGTCTCCTGTGCCCTCCCAAGAGTTAGATGTAATTTTAAATGTTTTTCCGACTCCGCCTGTAGCAATAATGACGGTCGGTGCTTCAAATAAAACCTCGGCGCCGCTTTCGCGCCAATATCCATATGCACCTGAAATTTTGCCATTCTCTTTCAAAATATCGGTGATTGTTAACTCGGCGAAGACTTTGATATTGCTCTCCATCGATCCGTACTGCTCGCCATCTTTTTGTTGCAACGCAACGATCTTCTGCTGCATGGTTCGAATGAGTTCTAGACCTGTACGGTCGCCGACGTGTGCAAGGCGCGGATATTCGTGACCACCAAAGTTACGTTGTGAAATCTTTCCCTCTTTAGTGCGATCAAAAAGCGCACCCCACATTTCCAGCTCCCAAATGCGATCTGGGGCCTCTTTTGCATGTAGTTCGGCCATACGAAAATGATTGAGGAATTTGCCTCCGCGCATGGTGTCACGGAAGTGAACCATCCAATTGTCATTATCGTTGACGTTACCCATTGATGCTGCAGCTCCACCTTCAGCCATAACCGTATGGGCCTTACCAAATAACGATTTACAGATGATGGCTACACGAAGTCCTGCCTCGCGTGCTTCTACGGCTGCACGCAGGCCTGCTCCACCTGCCCCAATTACAAGAACATCGTACGAATGGCGCTCTAACTGTGTCATGTTGGTTCCTTTAGAAGAAGTAGAAGTTAGTGATTGCGCCAGAGGCAACCGCGCGGACATAAATATCGGCACTTGCAACTCCGAAAAGTGAGATCCATGCAAAAGTTGGGTGCTTGTGATTTAACACTGAAACAAATGTCCAAGCTTTATATCGCATTGGATGCTTTGAGAAGTGCTTCAAACGTCCACCGAGAGTGTGGCGACATGTGTGGCAGGAAAGAGAGTAAAACCACAACATAGTTGTTGAGAATAAGAACACGAGAGTTCCAACGCTCATATGGCCCCACTCTTTATCACCATTTCTAAAAGCCAAGATTGTGTCCCACGTTAAAATCACGTTGAAAATTAATCCTGCATAAAAGAACCAGCGGTGACTATTTTGCAAAATTAATGGTGCGCGTGTTTCTCCGGTGTACTTTGTATGTGGTTCTGCCACCGCACATGCAGGAGGTGACATCCAAAATGCACGGTAATAAGCCTTGCGGTAGTAGTAGCAAGTCATGCGAAAACCAAGTGGGAATATCAAAATAAATAGTGCTGGAGAGATTCCAACCCCGAAGTATTTATTATTGAATGGTTGGCCAAAGAATGAAAGTGCACTTCCTGGCTCGCAGGAAGTTGAAAGGCAAGGTGAATAGAAGGGAGAGATCAGGGGCTCAGTAAAATAATATTTATTTTCAAATGCTCGGAAAGTTGCATAGATGACAAATGAAAAAAGCACTCCAAAGGTTATTGCTGGCTGTAACCACCACTTATCTGTTCGAAGGGTGCGCTCTTTAATCTTCGCCCTCGTTGGTGAGAAAACACCTGACATTACAAGACCCCCGCTTTCACTCATTTGGGTAAATCACTAGGGGTTAGTGTCCTCTTACCGTGAAAAAACGGCTAGGAAAGTCCACGCATAATGGCTATGAACTCAACCACACACGCAGTAAATACTGGCGGAGGGCGTGGGATTTGAACCCACGAAACTTTCGTTTGCCGGTTTTCAAGACCGGTGCACTCGGCCGCTATGCGAGCCCTCCGTGGGAGAGGTTACCTGAATAAGGGGCTAGCGAAAAATCGGTGAGCCTTCAGGCAGGTAGATCCAACAACTGCTCAATAACTATGGCAACTCCATCGGCGGCATGGGGTCCAGCTACGCCAGTAGCGAATTTAAATCCATCGGGGTGTCCATCTTCCATCGCAAAAGATCGGCCGCACCACTGCAGCATTGAGAAATCATTGGGGTTATCGCCAAATGAGATGCAATCCTTAGCATCGATTCCGATTCGCGCAGCTACTTTTGCAAGAGTCTTCCCTTTTGAAATATTTAGCGCTGAAATCTCAAGTAGTGATTCGTTTGCATTGGAATGTGTAACTGTTGCAAAACCGTCTAACTCTCTTAACGCAATTTCAAGCATTTGATCTGATGATAAATCACTATTGCTACAACGCGCCAGCATTTTGAAAGCTGGGCCTTTAATTGCATCTTCGATTCGTTCAACGCCAACATTATCTAAACCGATATCCCATCGCGGAACATATGACTTTTCGCGGTGGTAGTAATCATGAGATTCTATTGCAAATGAAATTGTCGGAATTGCTATTCGCAATCGCCGCGATATTTCAATCTGCTCTTCCATTGCAATCATCCACTCTTCGGTGACTTCCTTTTTTTCCAGGTCGTACAACATTGCCCCATTGCCACAAATTGCGCCACCAAAACCAAAGGTCTCACCGATCTCATCCATCCAACGAGGCGGTCTACCTGTTACAAAAAATATATGTACTCCCATCGCATGGGCTTTTGAAAAGGCAGCTACCGTTCTCGAAGAGATAGTTCCGTCATGTTGAACAATCGTTCCATCTAGATCTGTTGCAATAAGTTTTGGGCGTTTGCTCACACCAACTCAAATCGTTCTGTTCCGAGGAATGGTTGGAGTGCCTTAGGAATATTTACAGTTCCGTCGGCATTTTGATGGTTCTCTAAAATTGCAACAATCATGCGTGGAATTGCAACTAAAGTTCCGTTTAAAGTCGCAACAGCTCTTGTGCCATCTGCATCTTTGAATCGAATATTTAAACGCCGTGCTTGAAACTCGGTGCAGTTAGACGTGCTTGTGACCTCACGGTATGCCTTTTGTGTTGGAATCCAGGCTTCGATATCGAATTTTCGGTTGGCACTTGAGCCAAGATCGCCCGAAGCAACATCTATAACGCGGTAAGGAATCTCCATGGCGTTGAGGAACTCTTTTTCCCACTGCAACAGCCGTTTATGCTCCTCTTTGGCCTGGTCTGGATGGCAAAAGGAAAACATTTCAACTTTATCGAATTGGTGAACACGAATAATTCCACGAGTATCTTTGCCGTAAGTTCCCGCTTCGCGACGAAAGCATGATGAGTATCCGGCATATCGAATAGGAAGTTTCTCGGCAGGTAAAACCTCATCCATATGAAAGGCTGCCAGTGGAACTTCACTGGTTCCAACGAGATACACATCATCTTTTTCAAGATGATAAACATTTTCGGCGGCTTGACCTAGAAATCCTGTGCCTTCCATGGCCGGAGGGTTTACTAACACTGGGGGAATCACTGGAGTAAAACCGGCTTTTAACGCTGAAGCTATTGCATAGTTAACAAGTGCGAACTCCAACATCGCGCCTGAACCAGTTAAATAATAAGAGCGAGACCCCGCTACTTTTGCACCTCGTTCAGTATCGATCGCTCCTAATAATTTGCCGAGCTCAACGTGATCTTTAGCATCGAAATCAAATGTCCGTGGAGTTCCCACGTGTTCAATGACAACAAAATCCTCTTCTTTGCCAATTGGCGCATCAGGATCTAAAATATTTGAAAGTTGCATTACAAGGCTTTTAGTAGCCTCTTCCAACTCACTGCGTTTTGTATCGGCCTCTTTAACTTTTGTCGCTAGCTCCTTAGCGTTTTCGAGAAGTGCGTCTTTCTCAACTCCTTTAGCTGCGGCAACGGCTTTAGATAATGCATTCTGCTGCGCGCGAAGGGCTTCAAACTCATTGAGTGCCACTCGACGCAATTCATCGCTGGCTAATGCGTTATCTACAATTTCGGGATTTTCGCCGCGCCCTTTTTGTGAGGCACGTACAACATCTGGATTTTCTCGTAAGGTTTTGATGTCAATCATTTGCCAACCTTTTCTCGCGGGTATGACCCGAGGAAGCGAATGTCCTCACAGATCGCGCGAAGGGCTTCAACCGTCTCCTTTACAGGCAGGTCATTTATGTGGCCTTCAGCATCGATAATGAAATGGTAGTGCCCGAGCTCTAAACCTGTCGGACGGCTCTGAATGAAAGTTAAGTTAACGGCACGTTTAGCAAACTCGGTCAAAACATCTAATAGGGCTCCGGCGTGGTCAATGCCGATAAAGACGGCTAATGACGTGCGGTCATAGCCGCTGGCTTTCGGTGCAGGGCTCACCTTTGAAACTAATACGAAGCGAGTAACTGCTCCGGAGTTATCTCCAATATTGTCGGCAATAACGCGCAGTCCGTAGTGAGCTGCAGCAACAGGGGCTGCGATGGCTGCATCGAACTCGCCTCGTCCAATTGCCTCAGCGGCAGCGGCGGTCGAGGCCGTTGCAATCAATTCAGCATCGGGATAGTTAAGTGCAATGTAGGCCCGGCATTGAGCTTCGGCATGAGGGTGAGTTGCGATTCGGCGAATATCGCCGCTGTCATTTTTTACCATTAATGCAAAAGAAACGGGCAGCGTCACTTCACCGACGATAGATAGTGGAGTTCCTGTTGCAAGCTCATCAAGAGTGCGCGCTACAACTCCTTCAACTGAGTTTTCAATCGGCACTAATGCAAAATGAGCCTTACCAACGCGAACAGCATCTAAGGCTGCAGTTACGTTTGCATATGGAATAAGAGAGTCGTTGGAGGAGGTGATCTTTTTTAAGGCCGCTTCAGTGAAAGTTCCCTTTGGGCCAAGGTATGCATATGTACTCACTTGCTAATGATACCCGAGCACCTTGCGTGCAAATGACGGATTATTTGTAATTAAAACCTCAACGCCGTTATCTGAGCAAAATCGCATGTCATCAGCGTCATCAACGGTCCAGACAAAGAGTTTACGATTCTCATGCGTGAGTTCAGGCTTAGATCGTAGGTATTCCACGCTTGGTCCTAAAAACTGCGCTGAAGTAAAGCGGCGCATGAGAGTGTTGAATCGATCTTCTAAAAGCGCCACGGTGGCCTGCTGCGGATTAATCTTGCGAATATTTTCTAGGGCCAACCAGGAAAATGACATAACCGTTATCTGAGCTGGCGATTGTTCTTGCGCGATAAGTTCCATCACTTTATTTTCAACTGCACTGCCAGATGGAACAGGGTGTTTAGTTTCAATCGCTAACTCTTTTTTATTATCACGGGCAAGTTCGAGTAAATCCTCTAATAAAATCGCCTCTGGGTAGTGAGCTTTGATTTGCAGGTAACTCATTTCGGCGATTCGGCCCGAAAAACTTGCCACCCGTTTCATGTCGGCGTCGTGCCAGAGAACGAGCTGGTTGTCTTTTGTGACACGGACATCGCATTCAAAGCCGTCGGCCCCATCATCTACTGCGCCTTTGTATGCCCGCATCGTCATCTCGGGGAAATCTATAGATGAACCGCGGTGCGCGTAAATCTTCATGTTTAAAGATTAACAGGCGTTAGGCTTACCTCTTGTGGCCCACTTTTATTTCGACAGTAGCGCGCGCTCAGCGCTGGGTTTAATCAGAAGCGGCAATGAGGATTCGGCGTTTATATCGGGGCGATTGATTGCAGTTGCCGATGGAATGGGTGGGCATGCTGGGGGCGAGATTGCCTCCAAGATTGCGATCAAGACACTTTACTCACTAACCCCGATGTTAACCGATGTAAGTATCGATCCAGATTCAACAGAGGATTTACTTCTTAACTCATTACACACAATAGATTTTGAAATTGGAGCTTATGCTCGCGAGGCGATAGAGCTACGCGGTATGGGCACAACGCTTACTGCGCTCCTTATTCATAATGATGTTGTCGCACTCTTGCATGTTGGCGATTCTCGCTGCTACCGACTTCGGGGAAGTGTTATTGAACAGTTGAGCAATGACCACACCGTTGTACAAGAGCTATTGAATCAAGGTGCAATCACTGCAACTGAAGCACTTGAACACCCACAACGATCGGTCCTAACGCAAGCTCTTATGGGCGAGGGAAACGTGGTTCCGGTTTTGCAACTCTATGAGGCTAAAGAGGGCGACCGATACCTTCTCTGTAGTGACGGCCTATCTAGTGTGTTAACCGAAAAAGAGATTAAAGTTTTCCTGAAAAAATCCAATAAGGCAGATGCAATTAAAGCCTTGATTGATGCTACATATATCCAAGGTGCCCCTGATAACGTCACTTTAATTATCGCTGATGTAACTCATAATGAGGTTAACGTGAACGAACTCTTAGGAGCTGCTCTGTGATTAATACTCTCCTTGGTGGTCGCTACAAACTCGGTGAAATGATTGGTACCGGAGGAATGGCCGATGTATATATCGCCCAAGATATTCGCCTTGCTAGACAAGTGGCTGTAAAGGTTTTACGAAGTGATCTTGCGCGCGACCCTTCATTTGTTGCTCGCTTTAGGAAAGAGGCACTGGCTGCAGCTGGTTTAAACCACCCTGGCATTGTTGCTGTCTATGATTCAGGAGAAGAACCAGCGCCTTACATAGTTATGGAACTGGTCTCTGGACACACGCTCCGCGAATTGATTCACAAAGGTGAACGAGTTCCTTTGAAGCGCGCAATTGAAATAGGTGAGGGTATTTTGGCCGCCCTTGAGTACTCTCATGAGCGCGGAATTGTCCACCGCGATATTAAGCCTGCAAATATTATGATTACCGATCATGGCGATGTGAAGGTAATGGACTTTGGGATTGCACGCGCGCTGGCGGATTTAGGCGCAACTCTTACAAGCACGTGGAATATCGTCGGAACTGCGCAGTATCTCTCGCCTGAACAGGCTTTAGGTGAGGTTGCAGATTTACGCAGTGATATTTATTCAACCGGATGTTTGTTGTATGAAGTTTTAACAGGTAAGCCTCCATTTACGGGAGATACGCCAGTCTCTATCGCTTACCAACATGTATCTGGAGTACTCACTGCACCAAGTGATCTTCAACCAGATCTTCCGGTTGGAATTGATGTTGTTTTAACTGTCGCATTAGCTAAAAAACCTGAAGATAGATATCAATCTGCCGGTCTCATGCTCGATGATCTTTATAAAATAGCTGCTGGGCAGGTTCTAACAACTAAAGCTCCTCGAAAGAAAGTCGCTCGACGCAAATTAATTATTGGAGGAATCTCTAGTTTTGCAGCCATTGTGATCATAGCTGCGGGTTTATTTATTACTCGGCCATCGTCAGATGTCTCAACGTTTCCACAAGTTCCAAATGTTGTTGGTTTAACTCAAGCCGATGCACAATCAATGTTGTCTGACTATGTTGTCACGATTGCTCACGCACACGATGCGCTCATCCCCAAAGATCGTGTTGCAAGTCAGATCCCTCTAGCTACAACTCGCGCGCAAAAAGGCTCTGGTGTTGTTTTAACGCTCTCTGACGGACCGGGTGATGCCGTCGTCCCAAATGATTTAATTGGCATGTTGTTAGTCGATGCTCGCGCAGCTCTTGCCGCTGTCGGTCTATTGGTAACACAGACCGAGGCCGTTCCCTCTGATCAACCTCTTGGAACGGTTTTAAAAACTACACCTGAGGTTGGTTCAACAATTACCGCTGGAAGTGGTGTTGTTTTACAGATCGCCAGCGGTGAGATTGAAGTTCCCTCTCTTGTTGGTGTTGATGCAATTCAAGCCAAGACAACTCTCGTACAAGTGGGCTTTTTGGTTAATGAGCTCACCGCATACGATGCGAGCCAACCTGTTGGAGTTGTGATTCGCCAAGCCCCTGAGGCCGGCACAACACAAACGATTGGTAAATCCGTGACAATTACAATTAACACCGCGCCATAAAGCATTAAAAGAGGCCATAGAAGCATCCATTTCCATGGTGTATCTTTCCTTTATGCCTAAATCAAAGCTGCGCAAGAAAGTCATTGAAAAGCACTCTCATGAGGCCCAGGTCGTTGTTGATGCTCCACACGCCCCTCTAGAGAGCCCTAAGTGGCTCGCCCCAACCATGGTGGGTGGCTTCTTGATAGGCCTCTTCTGGATTGTGACCTTCTATGTCACTCAAACGAACTACCCGATCCCTGGCATTGGCGCGTGGAACATGATTATCGGCTTCGGTTTTATAGGTGTTGGCTTCTCACTCGCAACTCGTTGGCGCTAATTACACCGTTGTAATTCCCTCCACATTGTGGGTAACTACTGTGGATAACTACTTACCGTTTATTAAGAATTACCTGCGCTGCAATAACGCCACCAATTAAGCCACCAAGGTGGGCGTGCCAATCAACTCCGCCGAGAATAAATCCAATTGCAAAGTTGATTCCGATTATCACATAAATCGATCGCGTGTCTGCGCCGATTCTATTTCCAACAATTGCAAGTGCACCAAACAGGCCAAAGATCGCACCTGATGCACCAACGGACTGTCCATTTATTGGTGCAAAAAATGCAGATGTTAGGGAGCCTGTTAATAGCGAAACAAAGAAAATGACAAGAATTTTATTTTTGCCAAATGCCGCTTCTAGTGGGTTACCTAAAACCATTAATGCATACATATTAAAACCTAAGTGCATTAAACCTGCGTGAACTAGTGCAACTGAAAATAATCTGTACCACTCGTTTGTAATTTGTAAGACTTGCAAGCTTGGTAAATAAGTTAAATCGCGAAAGTGCGGGTAAACCATTCCAACCAAATACGCACCGCAGATAACTGCGATTAAAGAGTAAGTTGCTGAACGCTTAAGCAATGGTAATGCTGTTGATCGTGATGTCGGTTGCTGGCTTATCGTTCGCGCCGGTCTTTGCGGTACCAATGGCATCTACTACTGCCTGGCTGGCAGAATCCTTGACCTCGCCGAAAATAGAGTGCATACGGTTAAGCCATGTTGTTGGCGCAGTTGTAATGAAGAACTGTGAACCATTTGTTCCTGGCCCTGAGTTGGCCATTGCAAGGATGTAAGGGCGATCAAAAACTAACTCTCCGTGAAATTCATCTGCGAAGCTATACCCAGGTCCGCCAGTACCTCTACCGAGTGGGTCTCCACCTTGAATCATGAAGCCATCGATCACGCGGTGAAAAATAGTGCCGTCGTACAAATTTGCATTTGTTTTTTCGCCGGTCTTTGGGTTGGTCCACTCTTTCGCGCCAGTTGCTAGCCCAACAAAGTTTGCAACCGTCTCTGGTGCATGGTTTGGAAATAACTCAACGACTATGTCGCCGAGTGATGTGTGAAGGGTTGCTGTTGTCATGTGGAGACCAGGGGAATCGAACCCCTAACCCCCGCCTTGCAAAGGCGGTGCTCTACCAATTGAGCTAGGTCCCCGTATTAGAACGGGTGGGCCTAGATGGACTCGAACCATCGACCTCTTCCTTATCAGGGAAGCGCTCTAACCAGGC
>CAEZYE010000043.1_pt1 | contig 11691 bp, 7 predicted proteins | sample 7265431 | NCBI WGS metagenome assembly CAEZYE01 (sample SAMEA6813926, study PRJEB35770) | uncultured Actinomycetes bacterium | biome: Freshwater; feature: Freshwater reservoir; material: water | place: Czech Republic | collected 2017-04-14 | depth 30m m
CAACGTTGATATTCAAGAGTTCATGATTGCACCGATTGGTGCACCAACTTTCCGCGAGTCATTGCGATGGGGCGCCGAGATTTATCACGCGCTTAAGGCAGTTCTTAAAAAGCGTGGACTTGCAACCAGTGTCGGCGATGAAGGTGGCTTTGCACCAAACCTTGAGAGCAATCGCGCAGCACTCGACCTAATTCTGGAGGCCATCACTGCCGCGGGCTTTAAGCCCGGTACAGAGATCGCACTCGCGATGGATGTTGCAGCTACTGAGTTCCATGAGAATGGCAAATATAAGTTTGAGGGCGCACTCAAGACATCTGATGAAATGATCGCCTATTACACATCCCTAGTGGATGCCTACCCAATCGTTTCTATTGAAGATCCTCTCAATGAAGAGGATTGGGCCGGCTGGACGCAGATGACTGGCGTTCTTGGCTCACGTATCCAGATCGTTGGAGATGATTTATTTGTAACTAACCCTGAGCGTCTGGCACGTGGAATTGCTGGCAATACCGCCAACGCACTCCTTGTTAAGGTCAATCAAATCGGAACACTTACTGAAACTATTGATGCAGTTGAAATGGCCCATCATGCAAGTTATCGCACGATGATGAGCCACCGATCTGGTGAGACCGAAGATACAACAATCGCCGATTTAGCTGTGGCCCTTAACTGCGGACAGATTAAAACCGGTGCACCTGCCCGTACAGAGCGCGTGGCTAAGTACAACCAGTTACTACGTATTGAGGAAGAGCTTCAATCCGGCGCACGTTTTGCCGGCCGTGATGCATTTCCGCGCTTTAAGGCTTAAGTAGTAGCACCGATGGCACGTCGACAACTTTCATTCAGACGTCGACGTACATCGGGGCGCACGTTGGCCCTATCGGCAATCCTTTTCTTTTTAGCGTTAACGCTTGCACCTCCGATTAAGCATTACTTCACTCAACGTGCTCAAATAAGCGCGCTGAATGCTCAATTAGTTTCCGATCACAAAGCTTTAGATGCTGCACGTAAAGAGTTACTGCTCTGGCAAAATCCCGAGTATGTAAAGTCCCAAGCCCGCGAACGTCTGCACTTTGTTCTGCCAGGTGAGCGCCAGTACATCGTCACCGAGGGCACAGCTACTACAGATACCGCGCCAACAACTAAAGTCGCGAACTCACTTACCGATGGCCAGCCTTGGTACACGCGATTAATCGCATCGATTAGCGAATCAGGCGACAAGTGAAAGAAGTTAGTCAGAGCGATATTGATTGTATAGAAACACAACTAGGTCGCACACCTCGTGATGTTCATGCAATCGCATATCGCTGTCCATGCGGAAAACCCGCAGTCGTTGAAACCCCACCCCGCTTAGGCGATGGCACACCATTTCCAACTTTCTATTACGCAACCTGTCCACGGTTAACCGCCGTCATTTCAACTCTAGAGACAACGGGCTTAATGGGTGAGATGAATGATCGCCTATCAACTGATGCTGAATTAGCCGGCGCCTATCACGCAGCCCATGATGATTACATCGCAGCTCGCTCAGCCCTTGGCATCGAAGTTCCTGAAGTTGACGGCGTATCTGCCGGCGGAATGCCAACGCGCGTTAAATGCCTGCACTCACTTGTTGCGCACTCACTTGCCGCCGGTCCCGACGTAAACCCACTCGGAGATGAAGCGCTAGCGAAATTACCTAAGTGGTGGGAGAGCATTCCATGCGAGTAGCGGCAATTGATTGCGGTACCAACTCAATCAGAATGCTTATCGCCGATATTGAGGGCGATAACTTTCGCGAAGTTATTCGCACAATGGAGATTGTCCGTCTTGGCCAAGGCGTCGATGAAACTGGCCAGTTCCATCCCGATGCAATTGTCCGAACTTTAGCGGCCGTTGATAAATTCGCTCTCGAAATCGCAAAGCGCGGAGTTCAAAAGATTCGCTTCTGTGCAACTAGTGCCACGCGCGATGCCACAAATCGCCACTTATTTGTCGATGGAGTCCGTGAGCGCCTGGGCATAGAGCCCGAAGTAATTAGCGGAGAGGAAGAGGCATCACTCTCTTTTACTGGTGCCATTCAAGATTTATCACCAGCCGATGGACCATTCTTAGTTGTTGATATTGGTGGGGGATCAACCGAGTTTGTCTTCGGAACTACACATGTTCAATCTGCAAAGAGCGTCAACATCGGCTGCGTTCGCATGACCGAGCGCCACTTCACTAGCGATCCCGCGCATACAGATGAGATTGATAAAGCTCGTATTGATATTCAAGAGGCGATTGCAAAGGCGGCAGTAATAGTTCCGATTACAACGGCTAAAACTCTCATTGCAGTAGCTGGCACTGCAACAACAGTTGCAGCTGCAGCCCTTGAATTACCAGAATATGATCGTTATGCAATTCATTTATCACGAATCAGTGCTGATAAAACTCATGAAGTCGCAGAGATGTTTTTAACATCGACCCATGCACAGCGCTTAGCCCTTGGCTACATGCACCCTGGCCGCGTCGATGTAATACCTGCAGGATCCTTAGTGTTATCAGAGGTAATGAAAGCAACAGGGGCCACTGAGTTTGTGGCATCCGAATCGGATATTTTGGATGGAATCGCTCGTTCTATCGCTGGAAATTAGAGTTATAAAAAGAGTGTAGATTTACTTCTTCACGTGGCCCCGATAGCCCAATGGCAGAGGCAGAGGACTTAAAATCCTCCCAGTGTGGGTTCGACCCCCACTCGGGGCACCGATAAACGATGATGGCATCTAGACTCCTTACATGAAACGGTTATTGCCATTACTTCTTATGGTGTCCACTGGACTCCTGTCCGTTGCACCGATAGCCAACGCTGAAACACGCACGTTTTCCTGCGGAGCAAATGCGGAGACGTATACGGTGTCGACACCAGATGGCATATTAACTGATGCGAAAGAGTGCACTGGTTCGGTAGTAATCGATAGTTCTGTCAAAATTATTGGTGATGGAGCCTTTGCTTATGATCTATCTCTGGGTTCGGTGACGATCCCCGATTCAGTCGTTGAAATCGGTGAAAATGCATTTGGCGACTCTTCGCTCACCTCAGTCACGATAAGCCATTCGATAAAAACGATTAAGAGCCGAACTTTCTATAACACTGCGATCACTTCTGTGGTGATCCCAAGCTCTGTGACCAGTATTGGGGACGAGGCATTTTCAGGAAGTTTGCTCACGTCGCTGACCATTCCAAGTACAGTCACCAGCATTGGAAAGGGCGCATTTGCCTTTACGCAGATTACAACGGTGACTATCCCGCGATCTATCACCACGATTAGTGAGGATGCATTTTCAAACTCATCCCTAACATCAGTGGTTTTACCGGATACATTGATTTCAATTGAAAGAAATGGGTTTTATAACTCCCAATTAACGTCGGTAACGATTCCTAACTCTGTTACCTCTATCGGTGATTTTGCCTTTAATCTCACACCGCTTACGTCGGTAGTGATTGGTAGTTCAGTAAAAAGCATTGGTAATGCTGCTTTCTCTGATACCGAGCTCGCTACAGTTAAGGTTTCTGATTCCGTAACAACTATCGGCGAGGATGCATTTGCAACAACTCAAATAACCTCGGCTGTACTTGGTAAGTCTGTAACAAGTATTGGTGATCGCGCATTTAAAGGCGATCTTAGCCTTGCAACAGTTTCAATTCCTGACGGAATCGAGAACATAGGCGAAAATGTATTTGCCGACGATAGTGCACTGACAAGAATCGAGTATTGTGCAAGTTTAACGAGTTTTCCAATTGCCACGATATGTCCGCCAGAGCGACAGGCGGCAATAGACGCCAAAATCGCAGCAGACAAAGCCGCTGCCGATCTCTTGGCAAAACCAAAACCAGTAGCTGCTAAGAAGATAACCATTACCTGTATCAAAGGAAAACTCCTTAAGAAAATCACCGCGGTAAAACCGCTCTGCCCTAAGGGATATAAGAAGAAGTAGTTAGAGCATAAACACTATAAATTGAGAATGGGGTTATCTCTAAAGCCTGTACATGCAATGTGATTTGAATCTCGAACTCTGTGTAAATATATATATATAATTTCTCTTTCTAATTCAATAAAGTGCTAGCCCTCTCAGCGAATCTAGTGCCGGCAAATAATGGATATTACGCTTAATTAAGGTTCCCAATCTGAATTAGATAAGTTCCTTGGTAGAGCCTAGAGAAGCGTAATAAGCCATGTGGCATCGCATCAGTAAATCCCGAATCAGCCGTTTTCTAATTTTAGCTCTGACGCTAACTGTCATCTCAGCGCCTTCGGCAGTTGCGGTAGATCCCACATGGACAAAAATCGATCAGATCTATAGAGCTCCATTCACGGTGAACTACTGGCAACAGTTTGCCGCTAGCGCCGATATGCATGTGCAAGCTGCGGCTATGGAAAGTGGTTATTTATACATATCAACGAATAGCGGTAGTACATGGACCGCACAATACAATTTAGGAAAAATTGGTAGTTGGAACGGGCTCACGGTTAGTGAAGATGGAACTAAAATCCGTATTTCAGCGAATTCCTTAATCTATATTTCAAATGATTCAGGTGGTACATGGAGCACCAATAATGCAGACAATGGATTAAATCCAACAAATTTGGGGGCCCTTGCAGGTAACGGGGATGGTTCGCGGCTTTTTATCACCAATAATGCTTACACTCCAGATAGTGCACCTAATTTCAGCATTCAAGGTTCATTTGACTCAGGTATCCCAGATTCTTGGACTCACTCTTTTACAAGTGATGATATTGATGAAAATTGGCTCAGTGTTGGAACGAATCAGAATGGAACGCTTTTAGCGGCAGTGGGAGTGAATTACAGTACCCTTGCAGCTTCAATTTGGATTAAAAACCTGGCTGAACCCGCATCGACATTTTCTAAAGTCAAAACTATTGAACTCTTTGATTGGGGGAATGGATATAGATATAGCGCCACTGTCAGTCAGAGCGGGGAAGACATATTTGTAACAACTCCTACAAAAATCTGGAGTTCAAGTGACTCCGGGGGAACTTGGTTAGACAGCACTCCAGATTTAGGCGAGCTTTTGGCAACAGTTGCAACTCCAGCCCCTGAACCTCCATTTTCCATGTGGAGTTGGTATGCAATCAAAACCGTCACTACTGAGTCCGGCGTAATAGTTTTCGCAGCCTCAGCGTACGGAATTCTAACTTCTAATGACCTAGGCTCGACATGGAGTTTCATTTGGAGTGATCCGCTTCTGCTCGAAACTCCCGCTAGTTGTTGTACTTATTCGCTTGCAAATTTCGCTGTCAGCACAGATGGCTCTAAAATTATTGCGGCTGATTCTAATATGACTGGAGAAATATTAAAGTGGACCAAGTCGGGTGCAAATTGGGTTGCACCTGTTGTATCGACCGTCACTGATTCAACTGCACCAGCAAACTACTATTGGAGCTCTTTAGCCTCAGATGAAACGGGCACCGTGTTGGTTGGAGCGTATAAAAATTCGGATAACCATTACCTCGAATACATCTATATTTCAAGAAATTCAGGCGACACATGGGAGAGTATTAATTCAGCCGGATCACAAGGTTGGACGAGCGTTGCCGTCAGCCCGGACGGCTCGGTAATTGCCGCCGCATCAAATAATGGCGAAGGTGGACAATTTTTCTTATCCACCGATGGGGGTGCTACTTGGGTTAATGACACTCCAGTATGTGAGAGCTGCGTATTCTCATCAATTGCATTTAGTAAGGATGGACAACATTTAGCGCTGACAGATTCGTCGGCTATGTATTTAGTTAGTGTTGATACGTTGATCGATCATCCAGGGGAATACATAGACAATACTTGGGTCGATGTATCAAACGTGCAGGATGGAATCACCAATCCTTGGAGTGCAGTGGCAGCTCGCGCTGATGGTAAATTAATTGCTGCAGTAAGTAGCCAAGATAGCAATATTTATCTTTACTCAACTGATACTGCAGCTTGGACCACCATTGATACTGGCGACTTAGGGGAAACATTAACTCCATTTGGAGCTGGATGCCTATCAAATGGCGCCTTTTATCCTTGCCAGTGGACTGACGTAACAATGAGCGATGACGGGCAGATAATTACGGCTATTGACTTCTACGGATCCATAGCATCTTCAACAGATGGTGGCGTTACATGGCAGATCCATCAACAACCTTCATACGTTTCTGACGGTAATACTTGGAGTCAACATTATTGGAGCCAAATTAAATCAAATGCGGATGGAAGTGTCCTTACTGCAGTGCAGGCTTGTTGCACAGAAGAAGGTAGTTCAATCTATATATCCAAAGACTTTGGCTTAACATGGGACAAGTTCCTCACCAGTTTCACAAATAACTGGAGCGTAGCCGCAACAAATTATTCAGGATCACAAATTGTTGTCGCAAATGAATATCAAATTTGGAAAGGTGTCTACGGCAACTCCGCAACTTTTACGGTCACATTTGATTCCAATGGTGGAACGGGCACGCATGCACCGCAATCCTTAAATAATGCAGCGCTCGATCTCAACACATTCACACGCGAGGGCTACCTTTTCGATTATTGGGCGACCACTTCCAACGGTGCAAAAGCTTATGATGATGGTGGGATATATTCTGCTCAGCAGGATGCCACTTTGTATGCGATATGGATGGATGATCCTGACACTTACTTAGTTTCATTTGCTGATAGTTGCATGGGCCCATGTGTTCCTCTAACGCCTATCCCAGATTCATATTATGTGGAAAATGGATTACCAATAGAACTTCCAGAGGCTCCAGTCAATGAAGGCTTCAAATTTGATTGGTGGATGGCGTGCCTACCTAGCCTTGGCAGCTGCGACTACGTAAATCATTTTCTTCCTGGAGATTCTTTCCAAGTAACTGAAGATGTGGAATTTTTGGCAATCGGAGCGCCCATGCCAGTTATCGAATCAATCGATCCCACTTCCGGGGATGAGTCTGGTGGTACAACATTTACTATCAGTGGAAGTAACTTTGACTACTCTGGCGATTCAGCCCCAGGGGTAACTGTTGGCGGAATCAGTGCCACAGATATTTTCCTTAATTCAGACAGTTCAATCTCTGGCACCACACCTGCACATAGTGCCGGCGCCGTCGATGTTGTTGTTACAACTTTTTATGGCGGATCAGTTACATTCACAAGCGGATTTACTTATACGCACGTCGATACAAGTAATGTAACCCACTCAGTCACATACGTTGGCGGTCCAGGATCTAGTGGAACTGCCCCAACTCAAGCACCAGTTGTCGAGGGATCAACTTTCACGACCGCTGCAAATAGCTTCACCGAACCTGGCTACAGCTTCTATGAATGGAGAGATGCTACGGGCCACTATGGAGTTGGCACTTCATACACAATGGGAGCTGCAGATGTTGTCTTAACTGCCACCTGGAGTGCAAATGGAGCTCACTCAATCACCTACCTTGGTGGAGCCGGATCTAGTGGAACTGCCCCAACTCAAGCACCAGTTGTTCAAGGATTAACTTTCACGACCGCTGCCAATAGCTTTACTAAGCCCGGCTACACCTTTTCTACGTGGAGTGATGGAAGCGCTGAGTATGGCGCTAACAACTCCTACACAATGGGAGCTGCAGATGTTGTCTTAACTGCGCTATGGAGTGCAAATCCAGTGCCCTTGACCCTCGTCCCAGTCCAGAGTGCAACTATTACATCCATCTCTCCAGTTCGAGGAGATATAGCGGGAGGCTATCAATTAACCATCAATGGAACTTTCCCCGTTGCCATTGCAGCCATTACTGTCGGTGGAGTTACCTATCCGGCTGGATCATTTACACAAAGTGCCCAGAAAATCACGTTAGTACTACAGGCGCACCAGGCAGGAAATGTTGGCATCATGGTTTATAACGGCCAATCTCCGGCCCTTCCTGAGCAGGTATTTACCTACGAAGTAAGTACACCACCAGTTATTGAGGGCGGTGGTGGATCAACACCAACACCAACACCAACACCTAGTGCTACACCAACACCAACACCTAGTGCTACACCAACACCAACACCTACTGCTACGCCAACACCAACACCAACTGTTAAACCTAAGGCGACTACGATTGGTGTTATTGGCTTTACCGTTGGATCAACAACTATTCCCGCCAATGCTCTACAGTTATTGCGCAGTTACAACAACTCAATACAGATCGTTGTAACGGGCTATGCCCAACCAACTGATCCAAAGGGTGACTATGCACTTTCACTTCGAAGAGCTCAATCAGTCAAGAAGTTACTTCTCAAATTGAACCCTCATCTCAATATTAAAGCAAAAGCAGGTGGAACCACCTATAACCCGGCCTGCGCGAGCAAGATGAATAGATGCGTTGTGATTGAGAGAGTTGGAGCCTAAAAATCAATACTAGGTTCACACTAAGTACTGGTAATTTGCTTATCGCGCACTGATTGGCCTGGTAGGCTAGGGAATCATTCTTGCCCTAAACTTGTTATACAAGGCAACTGCCAGAGTTCCTGGCTGTAGACAATAAGGAGAGAAAGTTATGCGCAGTTCAAACCCTGTTTTAGGACGGGCGTTTAATCAGCGTGGATACGCTGCATTTGATCCCAAAGCAACTACTGAGACCGACGTGGCGCTAGAGAATCTATATAACTCACCGGCAGCATCCTCGATTCGCACTGGTCGTATGACGATTGATGACGTAGTCACTCGTACTGGAATTTTGTTTGCAGTTTTAGTCACCGTTGGCGCAGCTGCATGGACGCTTAATCTGGGTGGCGCAGCGATGATGCTCGGCGTCTTTGGCGGCTTTGCATTGGCAATGGTTAACAGCTTTAGTAAAACTGTAAAGCCAGGATTGATTGTTGCCTATGCCGCCTTTGAAGGTTTAGCGCTAGGAACTATCAGTCACCTCTATAACGATATGTATCAAGGCATCGTTAGCCAAGCAATCATCGTCACAATTTGTGCATTTACTGGAATGCTATTTGCCTATAATAGTGGACGGATTCGAGTAACACCGAAGTTTACAAAGGTCTTGATGACAGCGCTTATTGGTTACGTGGTACTTGGTCTTGTATCAATGATCGGCTCACTATTTGGAGCAAGTATTTATAGCGTCGGCGGCTTTGGGTTAATCATCGCAACTGGTGGAATGGTTCTGGCCAGTTTCTTCTTGATTCTAGATTTTGATCAGATTCAAAAGGGAATCGATGCGGGCCTACCAGAGCAAGAGTCTTGGCGAGCTGCCTTTGGTTTAATGGTCACAATTGTGTGGCTTTATATGGAGGTTCTGCGCTTCTTGTCGATTCTACGCAACGACTAAGAGAGATTACTCGAGAGGCCTCAGGTTAATATCCTGGGGCTTTTCGCTTTCTCCAGGTAAGAACTCTTCACGAGTTTCAGGAATGCGTGTAGTTAAAAACGTACCAATAGCGAAGACAACGGCCGAGACTGCAAATGCGGTGCGGTAGGAGTAAGCATCCGATAGTGCGCCAATAATGAGAGGTCCAACAATCATTCCGGCGTCACCGGCCATTTGGAAAATTGCAATAACTTGTCCACCACGGCCACGGATAATGTCGCCAACGATGCTGGCAGGTGTCGTTGAAAGATATGCCCCACCGATTCCGATAATTGTCATGGCGAGTAGATACATCCATGGATGAACTGCGAAAGTTAAGACAAGTACACCTATCAGGGCTACGGATGAGCCAATTACCGATGCAAATCGCCGCCCTTTGCTATCGGAGATGCGACCACCACGCATCAGGAGTAAACCTTGAAAAATCGCGCTTAGCGCAAAACCGTAGCCAACAACGGCCGTGGTTGAGTGCAACTCTTCGGTAACGAAGACAGGCATGATCGAAGCGCGCATTCCAAAGACGACCCAGTTAACGATAAAAGAGAGCGTAAGGGCGATTCGGTATGGCTTCATAGCAAGGGCTTCGCGAACTGTTGTGTGGTTACTGGTATCTAAATTCTTTTCTCTCTTGCCGATCTTGTCACCTTTAAGAAAAAAGTAAGCGACGATTCCTGAAATCAAAAGCGTTGCAGAGTAAGCAAAAAACGGTGCACGAAGTGATATCAGAGAAAGTAAGCCACCGATTGCTGGCCCTGATACTCCACCAACTAAGAAGGCCCCGTTGTAGACAGATTGCGCGCGACCTCTATGGGCATCATCAACCGATCTCATGATGACCGAGCCTGCGGCAACTGAAAACATTGACGAGCCAAGCCCACCAGCGGCACGAAAGAAGAGGAGTTGGTGATAGGAGTTGGCCATTCCCGCAAGAAAGACAAAGAGGGCGACCATAAATACCCCGCTTGAGAAAACTGCACGCTCACCGAATAGATCCACCAGTTTTCCTGAGATTAATCCAGAAGCAAAACGTGTGATGGCAAACATCGAAACGATTAATCCGATCGCCGCGTTACTAACCCCGAAGGTGCGGGCAAAGACGGGGATTGCAGGTAGCACGATTCCAAAACCAACGGCCACAAAGAAAGATGCCGCGACGAGAACTGAAATCTCGCGCGGCAGCTCCTTAAATGGTGATTGCATTAACCAAGCGATTCGCCAGCTGCCTCTTCACGCGCAGCTGCATAATCCTGCGTTGTACGAAGTGGGGTTTCACGAAGCATTAGCGCTAGAAGTAATCCCAACGCAGTAATTGGAGCGGCAGCGTAGAAGACAACGTGAAACGAACTCACAAAGGCTTCGAGCGCTGTATGTTGAATTACTGGTGGAAGCGTTTTTAAAACAGCAGTGCTACTAGTGATTCCACCAAGTTGACTCATATCAAAACCGTCAAGGGCCTTCGGATCGGTTTTAGCAAGGTCGGCGAAGTTAGATGCCAAGTAATGCCCAACACGGTTGGTCAAAATACTTCCAAAGATTGCTGTTCCGAAAACTGAACCGAGGGAGCGGAAGAATGTATTACTGCTTGTAGCCACACCCATATCCTTGAAATCAACGGCATTTTGCAAGGCGATAACGATGGTCTGCATCGACAAGCCAAGACCTGCGCCGACCATGATGGCGTAGATAGAGATCTGCCAATAAGGCGTATCGATCTGCAATCTAGTCATGAGCAAAATTCCTACAGTCATAATCGCAGTACCCATGATTGGGTAGCGCTTGTAGTGACCATGCTTTGAAATCATTTTTCCAGAGAAGATTGAAGTTGTAACGATTCCAAGCATTAATGGAATCAATTTAAGTCCAGCCGAAGTAGCTGAGTAGCCCTTCACAACCTGGAAGTAGAGAGGCAACATAACGATTGCACCAAACATTCCAGCACCGATGACTGCACCGAGAGCTGAAGTTAAAGAGAATGTGTGGTTCTTAAATAGATAGAGCGGAAGGATTGGCTCTTTGGCTTTGCTCTCCCAGTAAAGAAAGACAACGGTCAAGATTAATCCGACAACTAAGAAGATGGTAGTTCTAGGATCGGTCCAGCCATATTGAGGCCCATAGATTGAAACAGAGAGAAGAACCAAGCAGACTGAGGTAACCATCAAGATTGCACCCAAGTAATCAATACTGTGGTCGCGCTTGATTTTAGGAATATGTAGAACGGCTGATGTAATTAAAAGGGATGCAATTCCAAACGGAAGGTTGATGTAGAAAATCCAGCGCCATCCAGTAATGCCCAGGATCTGACTATGGTCTGAGAAGAATCCACCAAGAAGTGGACCGGCGACAGAGGAGAGAC
>CAEZYE010000050.1_pt1 | contig 10200 bp, 10 predicted proteins | sample 7265431 | NCBI WGS metagenome assembly CAEZYE01 (sample SAMEA6813926, study PRJEB35770) | uncultured Actinomycetes bacterium | biome: Freshwater; feature: Freshwater reservoir; material: water | place: Czech Republic | collected 2017-04-14 | depth 30m m
GCAACGGCCGAAGATTTGCCGGCCCATGGCCAGGCGATGACGGCACGTTTGGAGAGGTTGAAATGATCTGGCCAAACTGGTTGCCGCTTCGAAAAGATTTGCAAGAGTTGACTCCTTACGGGGCTCCACAAGTTCACGCCGAGGCAGCGATGAATACAAATGAAAACCCCTACCCACCTTCACCGACTTTACAAGCGGCCATAGTTCAGTCAGTTGCCGAAATTGCAGTAACTCTTAACCGTTACCCTGACAGAGAAGCGATTAAACTTCGCGAGGCACTAGCAGTTTATATAAGTCAGACATCTCATATTAATTGCAGAGCTGAGAATGTATGGGCGGCAAATGGGAGTAATGAGATTATTCAATCTCTCTTTCTCGCCTTCTTCGGGCGCTCTGCGATGGGCTTCATTCCCTCGTATTCAATGCATGCACTAATTGCAAAAGTTGTGGGAACAAAATGGATAGATGGTGAACGTAACGCAGATTTAACTTTCAATGTCGATATTGCGATTTCCGATGTTTCTAAATACAAACCTGCACTTACATTCATTACAACTCCTAATAATCCAACGGGCGATGCGATTTCTTTCAAAGATATCTCTCGCCTTGCAGAAGCTGTAGGAGCCGAGGGCGGATTACTCATTGTCGATGAGGCCTATGCCGAGTTTTCACCTGAGAAATCAGCGACCACTTTAGTTCGCGATAATCCTCATGTTGTTGTTATCCGAACAATGAGCAAAGCATTTGCATTTGCTGGAGCACGCCTCGGTTACCTGATCGCCGATGCTGCAGTAGTTGATGCGATGAAGCTCGTACGCCTGCCTTATCATTTAAGTGCAATTACTCAGGCCACTGCTTTAGTGGCCCTTGATCATCGCGCAGAGTTATTAGGCAATGTCACTAAGCTCATAAACGCTCGCACGGCTCTAGTTACCGAGCTGGGCGCACTCGGATTAACCTGCCTTCCAAGTGCTGCCAACTTCATCTTGTTTTCTGGTTTTGACCGACCTGCGCCACGTCTATGGTCACAACTACTTGAAAGAGGCGTTCTGATTCGAGATGTGGGATTATCCTCCCATCTGCGCGTGACTGTCGGCAATGAGGCCGAGAATAAAGCATTTATAGCCGCCTTAACTCAACTGCTGTAGAAAGCGAGAAGCCCATGAGAACTGCACGAATCGAGCGAAAGACGAAAGAGTCGCATGTTCTAGTCGAGGTTAATTTAGATGGACAGGGAGTCATCGATGTTTCAACGGGGGTTCCATTCTTTGATCACATGATGTCCCAGCTCGGCAAGCACTCAGGCTTTGATTTAACAATAAAGACAACTGGAGATATCGATGTTGATTCACACCACAGCGTTGAAGATACATCTCTTGCTTTTGGCCAAGCTCTACGTGCGGCCTTAGGGGACAAAGCGGGAATTCGCCGTTTTGGTGATTCGATGGTTCCCCTTGATGAGGTGCTTGTCCAAGCTGCCGTGGATTTATCAGGCAGGCCCTATCTCGTGCACCGCCAACCAGAGATTGTTGAACTTATCGGAACATTCGATACAACTTTGGGTAAGCACATATGGGAGTCGATTGTTGCTGAAGCGCACATTGCCCTTCATATTCGAGTTCTGGAGGGTCGCAATGCACATCACGTCTTTGAAGCTCAGTTCAAGGCCGTAGCCCGTGCTCTTGGCGATGCAGTTTCATTAGATGGACGAGTTGCCGGAATTCCATCAACTAAAGGCACTCTTTGATTGCAATTCTTGACTATGGATCTGGAAATCTACGCTCTGCTGAACGGGCATTTGCAACCAGTGGCTTAGATGTCATCGTTACCTCTGATCCACAAACCGCCTTTGAAGCCCAAGGACTTGTAGTTCCAGGCGTCGGAGCCTTTGCCGCTTGTATGCAGGGACTAAATGCAATCGATGGGGCAAGCATTATCAGGAAACGATTAGCTGCAGAAAGACCGACACTTGGAATATGTATTGGTATGCAGATTCTCTTTGCATTTGGTGATGAACACTCACAAGGACAACCTCACTCCGGTGTTGGCATCTGGCCAGGAACGGTGAGCAAACTAGCAGCACCGATACTTCCGCATATGGGATGGAACACTGTGCAAGCATCAAGCCATTCACCTCTCTTTAACGGAGTTGAGGAGGAGTCTTTTTACTTCGTGCACTCTTATGCGGCAAAAGATGCGTGTGGCAAATTGCAGAGTTGGAGTACTCATGGAGAGTTATTTCTATCGGCAGTTGAAGATGGTTATGTAAGTGCTACGCAGTTTCATCCGGAGAAATCCGGCAGGGCCGGACTTGCCTTAATTAAGAATTGGAGCAGAACTCTATGAAGAGTTTGCAATTGCTGCCGGCCGTAGATGTCAAAGATGGGCAAGCTGTTCGCTTAGTTCAAGGCGAGCTTGCGCAGGAGAGTGTCTACGGCAAGCCCCTTGATGCAGCCCTTGAGTTTCAAGCCGCGGGAGCAGAGTGGATTCACTTAGTAGATTTAGATGCAGCTTTTGGTAGAGGAGATAACTCTGAATTAATAGCCCATGTTGTCGCAACCTTAGATATAAAAGTTGAGTTGTCGGGCGGAATTCGAGATGACGAGTCGTTGCGTCGCGCGATAGCTACCGGGTGTACGCGGATCAACCTGGGAACTGCCGCACTTGAAGATCCGCAGTGGACTGCACGCGTAATATCTAAGTACGGAGATTTAATCGCTGTTGGTTTAGATGTTCGTGGGCATACTTTGGCCGGCAGGGGCTGGACTAGCCAAGCCGGCGATCTCTTCGAAACTATTTCTCGTTTAGACCGAGATGGATGCGCGCGATATGTCGTTACCGATGTCGCAAAAGATGGAACGCTTGCCGGACCAAACTTTGAACTGTTGCGTTCAGTCTGTGCTGCCACTTCAAAGCCAGTAGTTGCAAGTGGTGGCATCTCCAACCTGCAAGATCTGAAAGATTTGCTTGCTCTGACCGATATTGGAATTGAAGGCGCAATCATCGGTAAAGCGCTGTATTCGGGCGCCTTTACTATGCAGCAAGCCCTTGAGGTTGCCAGGCGATGACGCTTTCAGTGCGAATAATTCCATGTTTAGATGTCACAGATGGTCGGGTGGTTAAGGGTGTTAACTTCACAAACTTAATCGATGCCGGTGATCCAGTCGAGATGGCCGCCTTGTATGGAAACGAGGGAGCAGATGAACTCACATTTCTGGATATTTCTGCAAGTAGTTCGGGGCGAGAAACTACTTTAGATATCGTGCGGCGAACGGCTGAGCAAGTATTTATTCCATTGACTGTCGGAGGCGGTATACGCAGCGTCGAGGATGTTGATCGACTTTTACGTGCAGGCGCAGACAAGATTTCAATCAATACTTCGGCCATTGCCAGACCTGAGTTGATTGCAGAGATTGCAGATCGATTTGGCTCACAAGTCTTAGTGCTATCTGTGGATGCTCGTCGAGCTCGTACGGAGTCGGGTTTTGAAGTTACTACTCATGGTGGGAGAGAGAGCACCGCCATTGATGCACTCACGTGGGTTGAAAGAGCTTGCGCCCTAGGGGTCGGCGAAATACTTTTAAACTCGATGGATGCCGATGGAACGCGTGCCGGATATGACATCGGAATGATTAGTGCAGTTCGTGCGGTTTCAACGGTTCCCTTAATCGCAAGCGGCGGTGCTGGCGATCTTGCCGATTTCGCTGCAGCCCTGGATGCCGGTGCCGATGCCTTACTTGCTGCAAGTGTTTTTCACTTCGGAATTCATCGTATAGGTGATGTTAAGCGTTATTTATCGGCCAATAACTATCCCATTCGCACAGTTACCACTTGATACGGCAGAATTACCTTATGACCACTTTGAATCCAGAGATCGAAATACTTCTGAAGGATTCTTCGGCGCTAATGCCTGCGATAGTTCAAGATTACACAAGCGGTGAGGTTTTGATGTTGGCCTACATGAATACAGAGTCTTTGGCGCTAACTTTATCTAGCGGCAAAGCTACATTTTGGAGCCGCAGTAGGAACCAGCTGTGGGTTAAGGGGGCAACATCGGGCCATTTCCAAGAGGTTCACTCCATATCTTTGGATTGCGATGGTGATGCACTCTTGTTAAAGGTCACTCAAACAGGTGTTGCCTGCCACACTGGGAATGCAACCTGTTTTCATCTGCCAATCAAACTCACAACTCAAGAATGAGCCAGAACGTGGCTACATTAATAAGCGGAGTAGTTGTTCTCCTTTCGATATTTCTTATCGGTCGAAAACTGCGGATCTCCCCACGGTATGAACGGCGTCCGCGAGAGTTAAATTTATGGAGCTCACTTGATAAGGGCATCGATCCAAGCGATGTTGATTAAGGGCCGAGCCGATAGGATATGGATATGAACGCCTTCAATAGGAGATATCAAAACCGTATAACTTTCCTCGCACGTATGCTCCTTGGCGGAGTACTCCTTGTGGCCGGCGCCCTGAAAGCCTTTTCACCGGCCAAAGCCGCTAGCGCAGTTGCAGCTTATAAGATTCTTCCAACCGAGCTGGCGCACATTGTTGGTTACGCACTTCCGTGGTTAGAGATTGCTATCGGCGCATTACTCATAGTTGGTATCTCAATTCGCTTTGCCGCAATTGTAGGCGGTGCGGTAATGATTCTTTTTATTGCCGCAATTATTAGCGTCTGGTCCCGTGGCCTTCTCATCGATTGTGGTTGCTTTGGGGGAGGCGGGGCCATTGATCCATCCAAGGCGGCAGCTGTGCACCGTACCTATGCCCTTGAGATATCTCGCGATTTGGGCTTGGCATTAACGGCTCTTTATCTATACTTTTTCCCTTATGGATTATTCTCAGTTGAGAAGTCGGCTACAACAAACGAGGAGAGCTAGATGTCAAAGCAAGTAAAGGCCAAGAGCGGTGGAGATCATTTCACCCGTTGGTTAGTAATCGGAATGGTTGCCCTAGTTGTAATTACCGGAGTTGTTTTCTCAATCATGAGTTCGACCAATAAAGCTAACGAGTCTTTTACGGCTCTTAAAAATTACCCATTAGGTGCGCAGGTTGCTGGAACTATTGATCCCGCACAGGGTTCCGGGTTGGTTTTAAATCCGGGAGCTAACGTTAAAATCGATCTCTGGGAAGACCCACAGTGTCCGATTTGTAGAACATTTGAAGAGTCAAATGGTGCCTACATCGATGAGTTAGTTCGCACTAAGAAGGCAACTCTGGTCTATCACGTCCTATCTTTCTTAGGAGATGAGTCGATACGTGCAGCAAATGCAGCGATGTGCGCTGCCGATGAGGGGCACTACCTTGATTTTCATAAAGCGCTTTATATAGTTCAACCAGCTTTGGAGAACTCTGGATTTTTCACTGGGCCAAATTTACTGAAAATAGGTGGCTATCTTGGTCTCAAAAGTAAGAGTTTTACCGATTGCGTCACAAAGGGTTCAAAGGCCGATGTAGTTAAAGCGCAAGAGGATGCGATGCCGACGTATAAAGTAACTGGCACTCCCACAATATTTATTAACAATAAATTATGGGTTCGCAAATCAAGTAATTTTGATCCTGTGGAGTTTCGCCTGGCTGTAGAGGCTGGCTAAGAATTGTTACGTTCGATTCCATCACCATCTTTTTCGGTGGTGGAAATCGGACCGCTCACAATTCATATGTATGCCTTATGCATTATTACAGGCATAGCAATAGCAATTTGGCTGGGGGATAAGCGCTTCAGAGCTGTTGCAAATGATGGAAAATCAGTGGTTGCAGAGGTGGCAATTACCGCCGTTCCCGTAGGAATTATTGGTGGGCGCATCTATCACGTTCTCACATCACCCGATGCCTACTTTGGAAGCAATGGCCACCCTTGGAACGCGTTTAAAATCTGGGAGGGGGGCCTTGGTATTTGGGGGGCGATCGCTCTAGGAACAGTGGCTTCCTGGCTCAGATATCGCAGCATTTCCAATCGAGTTGCACTTCCATCATTTGCCTTTTTTATGGATGCTCTGGCACCTGGAGTGCTGCTGGCTCAAGCGATCGGACGATTTGGGAATTGGTTCAATATCGAACTTTTCGGCCGACCCCTTAATGCGCCGTGGGCTTTATCGGTTCCGCTATTTAATCGCCCCAATGGATTTAGCCAATACGCAACTTTTCATCCGGTCTTTTTGTACGAGGCTCTTTGGAGTAGCGCACTTGCTATAGCGCTAATTCTCATTGGTAGAAGGTTGAAACCAGGGCAGGTTTTTGCGCTCTATATTTTTGGATACTGCCTTGGACGTACCGGCATTGAGAGCATACGTATAGATGAGGCACATCACATACTGGGCCTACGGCTCAATATTTGGGTCGGAACGATTATTGGTTTAGGCGCACTGACACGTTTTCTGCAACTAAATAAAGATGATAAGCCAAATCTCGGATAGGCTCCTGTTATGGCTCTAGAAGATGTTCATGCCCGTAATATGCAGCACCGAACCCACCGAGCAGGGTGGTTGCGCGCGGCGGTACTAGGTGCAAATGATGGATTGGTTTCAACTGCCTCGCTGATGATTGGTGTAGTTGCAGCTGGCAAGAATGATTTTCTAGTTACTGCAGGTCTTGCTGGAATTACAGCTGGTGCGATGTCAATGGCAGTTGGGGAGTACGTCTCTGTCCGCTCCCAAAACGATGTCGAAGAGTCTGATCGAGTATTAGAGATTGAACATTTAGCAACAGATCCTGAAGGCGAGCTCTTAGAGCTCCAACACATATACATCAATCGTGGGTTAACTCCAGAGTTGGCCCTTGAAGTTGCAACAGCGATGCATGAGAAGGATCCACTAGCGGCACATCTGCGCGATGAACTCGGGCAACATCCACATACAAAGGCCCGCCCAGTTCAAGCCGCTCTTGCCTCGGCAACTTCATTCACCTTAGGGGGGCTGATTCCATTTGCGGGCGCCTTCGCTCCAACTTTAGGAGCAAAGGCGTGGAGCATCGTGGCCTTTACCGTTGTTGGTCTTGTTCTCACCGGCATCGTAAGCGCGCGTACAGCAGGGGCCAAAGTAGTTGGGACAACTTTGCGAGTCATTATTGGTGGCTGCCTCGGAATGCTGATTACGGCTGGAATTGGCCAGATTGCGCAAGTTGCCGGCATATAGGCTTTAACCAAAACCGCTTTTCTTGCTACTCTTTACGCCGTTGCTTGTTCAAAGGGCCAAGGTTGTCCCGCACATTTCATCGACAATCGGAGCCCAAGAATTATGGTTTTGTCTTCCAACTTTCCGCAGGCACAAGGGCTCTACAACGCTGCCAATGAACATGATGCATGTGGAGTTGCGATGGTTGCAACTCTTAACAAGAAAGCAACACATGAGATCGTTGAGAAAGCGCTAACTGCGCTGCGCAATCTCGAACATCGAGGTGCCTCAGGCGCCGAACCTGATAGCGGAGATGGTGCTGGAATTTTGATTCGAATCCCGGATCAATTTTTTCAGGATGTTACGGAGTTCAATTTACCTGTTGCAGGTTCCTACGCAACGGGCATCGCCTTTATTGAAAAGGGTGCGGATGTACACTCCAAGATTGCCGAGATTGCAGCAGAAGAAGGGCTACAGATTCTTGGCTGGCGCGAACTACCAATAAATTCTCAATCACTTGGTAAGACTGCGCTTTCAGTTATGCCAGATTTTCAACAGCTATTTATCGCTGGTTTAAATAATGAAAGCGACTTAGTGCTTGAGCGTATGGTCTTTTGTTTGCGCAAGCGTTTAGAACATTCATTGCCGCTCTATTTTCCCTCTCTATCTAGCCAAACTATTGTGTATAAAGGAATGCTCACGACTGGTCAGCTAGAGGAGTTTTTCCCAGATTTAAGCGATGAGCGAGTTGTATCTCCATTGGCCGTAGTCCACTCCCGCTTTTCGACAAATACTTTTCCTTCTTGGCCACTTGCACACCCCTACCGTTATATCGCCCACAACGGAGAAATCAATACTGTAAAGGGAAATCGCAACTGGATGCGCGCACGCGAATCACTGCTTGAGAGTGATTTGATTCCTGGAGATCTAAAACGTCTATTTCCGATTGTTGAAATCTCCGGAAGTGACTCAGCCTCCTTTGATGAAGTTCTCGAACTGCTCTACCTCGGTGGACGTTCACTTCCTCACGCCGTATTGATGATGATTCCCGAGGCGTGGGAAAACCATGCATCAATGTCAGATTTACGTCGCGATTTCTACGCTTTCCATGCCTCGCTAATGGAGCCATGGGATGGACCAGCCTGTGTGACTTTCACCGATGGTCACCAAGTAGGTGCGGTGCTAGATCGCAATGGTCTTCGTCCTTCGCGATTCTGGGTAACTAAAGATGGCCTAGTCGTCTTGGCCTCTGAAGTTGGGGTTCTAGAGATTGCACCAGATCAGATTGTTCGTAAGGGACGTTTACAGCCTGGAAAAATGTTCTTGGTAGATACACAGGCCGGACGAATCATTGAAGATGAAGAGATTAAGGATTCACTTGCCAATGCAGCACCCTACGGTGACTGGCTCCACGCTGGAATGATCAAACTAAGTGAACTGCCTGCGCGCGAACATATTGTCTATCCACACTCCTCGGTAGTACGACGCCAACGCGCCTTCGGCTATACCGAGGAAGAGCTGCGCATACTAATTACTCCAATGGCCAGAAATGGCATGGAGGCGCTTGGTTCGATGGGTACTGATACTCCAATCGCAGCCCTTTCAAGTAAACCACGTCTTATCTTTGACTACTTCTCACAACTATTTGCTCAGGTAACAAATCCACCTTTAGATGCAATACGTGAAGAGTTGGTAACGAGTTTAGGTACTGCAATGGGCCCAGAGCATAATCTTTTAGACCCTGGCCCTTCCTCATGTCGGCAGATCTCATTGGCATTTCCAGTAATTGACAATGATGAACTTGCAAAGATTATTCACGTAAATGCAGATGGCGATCATCCAGGATTAAGTGCTCATGTTGTGCGCGGTCTTTTCTTTGTTGGCGATGGTGGTGACTCACTGCGCGCGCGTTTGGATGAGATTAAGGTTGAAGTTTCGCAGGCGATTAACAATGGCGCTCGTATCATCGTTCTATCAGATCGTGATGCAGATACAGAAGAGGCTGCGATTCCTTCGCTATTGCTTACATCAGCCGTACATCACCATTTAATACGTGAGAAAACCCGTACCAAAGTTGGTTTGGTGGTTGAGGCTGGTGATGTGCGTGAAGTTCATCATGTTGCCCTACTAATCGGATATGGCGCCGCTGCAGTCAACCCATATCTTGCGATGGAGAGCGCCGAAGATTTAGTTCTGCAGGGAGTTATTACCGGGATAACTCCGGAAAAGGCCGTGCGCAACTTAATTAAATCCCTTGGCAAAGGTGTACTTAAAGTCATGTCGAAGATGGGTATTAGTACAATCGCCTCATATACGGGCGCACAAGTTTTTGAAGCAATTGGTTTAAGTGCAGAGGTTGTAGATGAATTCTTCGTTGGCACGACCTCACGTTTAGGCGGGGTATCACTAGATGTGATTGCGCAAGAGTGCATCGCTCGTCATCACGTCGCATATCCACCAGGGGGAGAGGTTCCAGGAACTAAGCGCCTACCAATCGGCGGCGACTATCAATGGCGCCGCGAAGGCGAGCCGCATCTATTTGATCCCGAAACCGTCTTTGCTCTTCAACACTCCACCAGAACTAAGCGTTACGATATTTTCAAGCGCTATACAGACAGAGTAAATGATCAGAGCACACGTCTGATGACTTTGCGAGGTCTATTTGAGTTTAAAAGCCAGGCGGCCATCTCTATCGATGAAGTCGAATCTGCTACCTCCATCATTGCGCGCTTTTCCACTGGGGCCATGTCCTACGGCTCGGTTTCACAAGAGGTGCACGAAACATTAGCGATAGCTATGAATCGACTCGGTGCTAAATCAAATACTGGTGAAGGTGGAGAGGACTCTTCACGCTATATAGAGATGGAGAACGGTGATTCAAAGCGCTCGGCAATTAAGCAAGTTGCCTCTGGGCGTTTCGGTGTTACCAGTGAATACTTAGTTAGCGCCGATGATATTCAAATTAAAATTGCCCAGGGTGCAAAGCCTGGTGAGGGTGGTCAGCTGCCCGGTAACAAGGTCTATCCATGGATTGCAAAGGTCCGCTACTCAACTCCTGGCGTCGGATTAATCTCTCCTCCGCCAC
>CAEZYE010000067.1_pt1 | contig 7736 bp, 5 predicted proteins | sample 7265431 | NCBI WGS metagenome assembly CAEZYE01 (sample SAMEA6813926, study PRJEB35770) | uncultured Actinomycetes bacterium | biome: Freshwater; feature: Freshwater reservoir; material: water | place: Czech Republic | collected 2017-04-14 | depth 30m m
AATCTGCCTTAAAGGAGATTCACCCTCCCCACGCTCATAATGAGGTCCATCTCTCACGTGAACAGGTCAGGCATTCCGAGCAGGATCTTGCGAATCTGAGAGAGGAGCTTGATCGGGTCCGACTACTAATCCATGCAGACCCAATGACCGGAGCACTGAACAGGAGAGGACTCTCAGCCGCCTTCGCTCGCGAGTCTGCTCGTGCGGACAGACATGGCGCTTCCCTATGCATGGCAATGCTCGATCTGGATGGCTTTAAGGGGGTGAATGACACCTACGGACACCAGGCAGGGGATAATGTATTGCTCCACCTGGTCAACCTAGCACGTGAGACGCTCCGTCCGAGTGATGTAATTGCACGTTATGGGGGGGAAGAGTTTGTCATCCTACTCCCTTCAACCGGTCTCGATTCAGGTGCTGAGACGATCAGACGTCTTCAAAGAACCCTCGTGAATAACCCCTATCTACACCACGGCAAACCGATCCAGATCACCTTCAGCGCAGGGGTCGCCTTGCGAAAACAAAGTGAGCCAGAGACTGCTCTGATAGAACGTTCAGACGAGGCGATGTACCGTGCAAAGAACGCCTCCAAGAATTGCGTGATGACCTCGCCCTCTGACCAAGACCCATCAAAACAAATCCCTTAGTCAAATATCTAAATACTCTCTATATGAAACTCGACCCACTACAGTACGCCGTGACTGATCCGATCATCGATCACGACCAGGCCAATTCAAGTACCTCACGCGAAGTTCCTCCCCCAAAGACTTATGCTGAGATGCACCTCAAGGTGGGTGAGTTGGTCCCAATCGAAACCATTCATAATCATTACCGACCGAGTATGCGCCTCTCCGGACGAATAGTCGGATGGGTTGAGAGTAATAGCCTCCTCCTCTCAATCCCCCTTAAGGCCGCTCGAACGGGGATGGTCAAGTTGAATGAGCAGGTCTTGCTACGAGTATTTAACGGACAGAATGCCTATGCATTCAGCACCACGGTCGTCAAGATCGAACACTTCCCATTCACCTACCTGCACCTGACCTTTCCGAAGAAGATCAACGCTCTGGAGGTTCGAAGCTCGGCACGACAGCAGGTCAATATCCCGATCATCCTGACCCAAGATGGAAAGGAAGGCATGAATAGTCATATCCTAGATATTAATATGACAGGCGCCTCTATCAGCACTGTTGACCCCCTGACTGATGAATCGCCCATCAGATTCACTCTGCACTTTGATCTGCACGAGGTCTCCTTCTCACTTAAGTTAGAGTCTCATTTGCGGAGTTCGAAGGTCGTTCAAGACAAGGATGGAGTAAGTCATCACCAGAGCGGTCTGGAATTTATGAATCTAGAACCTAATGACCGTCTGATACTGAGCAGCCTACTCTGGAAGCAGATGCAGTTGCAGATGCATCCAGAACCCGCAGTAACCCTTGAAAAGGAGGTCCCCCAGTAATATCATTCAGGAGCGCATATCCTAAAAGGGGTCTGAGCGACTATTGCCGATCAAGTAATTTAAAATATACGGCATATTGGCGCGTATCTACAAATGAAGATCATAACCATGCCCACAAATGTCGCCACATTAAAACTCGGGGCCAGGATCAGTACCGATCTTCATACACTACTCAAACATGCGTCAGAAGTACAAGGACGGACCAAGACCAACTTTGTGGTTACCACGGTCCACAGAACCTACTCTGAAAATAGATGCAGAATCTCCAGACTCAATCCTGGGGACTCTCTAAAATTAGCTAAGAGAAGGGTCCGCAATTATCTCTTCTTTCCCGTATCCATCCTTTGACACCCAGAAGACGTACATCCCAATAAATGTGTAGGGGTTACGTCTCTCAAACTCATCCCATTGTGCAAGATTATTAATATCAGCATCAGACCCTTGCTCCAGTAAAAATCGCTCCATCAACACCTGATCAGGAAGGATCTGACCCAGAAAGTGCAGACCGAGTTCTTTTATATTGGATTCAATCTGAATAAATGAAAAACGATGCTCTTGAACATGAAATAACAAGTCGATACACTCATTCAGACTAAAGAAGTCACGTATCCCCATCAACTCCTGCATGTCTTTATTGCCTTCATCTGCCATCGACATGAGCTCTTGACGTAGCTGACGAATCTGGTCCGGTCTGGAATCAAGACCCTGAGTCGCAATAAGATCCCGAATTCTCACAATCGTTTGACGTGCACGTTCACTATAGAGCCCAATCTTCATGATCCCACTCGGCTTGAGGACGTCGGATAGGGCCCTCCAACCAATCAACGGATCATCCATATGATGCAAAACACCTACGCATTCAATCACATCAAAGAGCATTCCCAGGTTTGATAACTGCAGCAAGTCTCCATGGATATAGCGAATATTAGTAATCCCAATCTCTTGCGTTTTTCTTGCCGCGTAGGCAAGGGATGATCTGCTCAGGTCAACCGCGATTACTTGAGATTGAGGATATCTCGATGCAACCATGATCGCGTGCTGCCCAGTACCGCACCCCGCGACTAGAATTTTGGTTTCACTGGTTATGCTCATTCTGGGCGACGGCAGTTCGATCCCATGAGCGAGTAGCTCGTCATGAATAGAAGCACACTCATTCCCGGTTGTGGGCTTTACCCAACGAGGATAAGGAGAGCTCTCATACATGTTCTGGACAGCGCGCGAAACCTCATTATCGATCCGCCCAAGAAGGGGGATCTGTTTAATGATCTGTTTCTCTTCTTCCCTCTCGATGACTTGTTGCCGGAGTAAATCCTTCAAGTCATCTGGCAAAGAGAGGCTGAGTAACTGATTGCTCCATTCAAATTGATGCAATGGACGGTAGGAGGAGAGTGCGATCAATTTATGAAGTGACAGCGCGAGTCCATTCTCAATAGCGTTCTGAAGGTCACTCGCAATTTTATTGATAGTTTCAGTCTCACCCTCGCTCTCTGAAAAAACAAAATCATTACTAAAACAGAGTATCGCCATCGAAATTGAGAACTGATTCAGAACCTGGTCATCCTTGTTAGAAACTAGGGAGTTAATCATTGCATGGCGGAGACGGGTGAACATCCCTTCTAACTCGGGATTGATTGCATGGCTGAGAGCCATTATTTGATGGAGCAACGGTATCGATGAGAGGTCTCTCTCTATTTCAGAGTAAACAATCTCTTGCTCCCATCCTTCTGATCTTACCTGTTCCTGAATTCTACTAAATGTGGGATGCAGCCTGAGAAGGTGATAGGTCGGGCGAGCAAATTCAGAGACGAATATCTCGGGATGATCCAGGCAGCGAGAAACCATTTGGAAAATAAACTCATCATACGAGTGGATCGCATAAACCTCCCGTCTAAATAAACGTCCCCATATCTTCAATACGGAACCATCATCCGGTCTCAATTTGAGAGCATTTGTATAATGAACAAACGCTTCTCTCGGACGATTCTGCTCCTCAATTAAGGCGGCCAAATTAAGATACCCTTCAAATAGCCTCGGATCGATTTGCACGGCACGTTGCAACTGATCCTCTGACTCAGTCAACCGGCCCAGGGCCTTTAAGGAGAGTGCGTAATTATTTATCGCTGCCACATAATCCGGCTTTAACTTCAGTGCAGACTGGTAACTCGTTAGTGATTCCGCAAATTCACCCAGACCTCTTTGTGAATTTCCTAGGTTATTGAATATCTCACTACTCAGAGGGTTCAATCTGGCAGCTTGCTGTAAATATCCAAGTGCCGGTTTAAAGGAACCCATAAGATTATCAATCTCCCCAAGATAATTTAAAGCCCACCAGTCCATCGGTACCGACTTTAGGATGGCCTTATAGAGTGCCTCAGCAGATTGGAACCGGCCAGAATTATGCTCAACCACAGCCAACTCTCGCGCTTTTGTAAGGGGCACCCTCTTACCCGTTGGGAGCTGAACCTGCAATACAGCACTGGGTCGAAAACCATTTCTAGCCATGTTCATACCCATCCATTTTTATAAATTACGTTCATCAATAATGCCTCTAGCATCTATTCAAATGCCGACTCGGTTATTCTGCCACAAATGGAAGCCGTCTCAAGCTCTAGTCAGACTGGCATTGAACAGATCACCATCCACTCGTCACTCTAAAATTAATGAAGTCGTATCCTCAAATGAAATCGTGTTGCGAGGGTTCCTGGAGAAGGGGTATATGAACCAAGCCATTCGATTATTTCAGAATCACGAGTCTGTTTAACTACCCGATACTTCAATGACGACCCTATCCCTTAATTCGCTTGCTGTTGCATTCTCTCGACATACTCACTCACAGATCACTCTGATTCATCTGTTAAGACCGTGCGAGAAAACACCACCGACTCGGTGAACTGGAGCCCACAAGATTAAATCCTTAGAGACAATCGAAGTTCAATCAAGATCCAGAGTAGTTAACACCGACCATCCATCCACTCACGAAATCCAAATTCTTTACGACGCTCCATTCCAATGAATTGCGGGCATATTCCCCGTCTATTCAAGATATCTCCCATTGACGGCTCTGATACTGTAGCCGCATTCAGAGCAATCCGAATTAGGGGTCCATTGAGATACGAATCACAACGTTCCGATTCTTCCGAATCTGGTACCGCATAACGGGCATATATTAGGAAAGTTACTCATTAAAATTCTTTGTTGATGGTGCCGGCCTATTCCGGCCCTGTCCTCGAGATACCCCCCTTTCAATACTCAAGGCGAAATGTAGCGTGATTCCTAGCTCCCTATCAGCTCCAGATAATGAACAAATTTAAAATTCCGCAGAATGAAATTGCAAAGACCCTGATCGACTTTAAGGGGGCCTTCAAGACCGTCGGTATTTTCAGTGCGATCATCAACGTGATCATGCTGATTCCTTCCCTGTATATGTTACAGGTCTACGACCGCGTTCTATCCAGTCGTAATGATGTCACCCTCCTGATGCTGACGGTGATGGTGCTGGGGGCTTATTTAATCATGAGCGCACTGGAATTCATCCGGAGCTTCATCCTGATCCGGATCGGAGCACAGCTCGATATGAAGCTGAATAAGAGGGTCTATACAGCCTCCTTTGAACAGAATCTGAAACAGGCAGGTGGCAATGCCGGTCAGGCATTGCAAGATCTGACCAATATCCGCCAATTCTTAACGGGGAATGGTCCATTCGCTTTCTTCGACGCACCCTGGTTTCCAATCTATATCATCGTCATCTATTTATTCAACCCGATGCTGGGTCTGTTTGCCCTGGGTGGAACGATCGTTCTGATTGTCTTGGCCTACGTCAATGAGGTCATCTCGAAGAAGCCACTGGCTGAGGCGAGTAGCATGTCGATTAAATCGAGTAACCTGGCGACGAATAATTTACGTAATGCCGAGGTCATCTCAGCGATGGGGATGCTCCCAAACTTAATGGCAAGATGGTTTAAGTTACACAGCTCATTCCTACAATTGCAAGCAGAGGCCAGTGAGAAGGCCGGGATCGTGAGTGCACTGACCAAGTTCGTGAGGATGTCGATGCAGTCCCTCATCCTAGGGTTAGGTGCTCTGTTAGTACTCGATGGAAAGATCACACCCGGGATGATGATCGTTGCATCCATCCTGATGGGTCGAGCGACCGCACCGGTGGATCAATTGATCGGGATCTGGAAGGGATGGAGTGGTACCCGGAGTGCTTATCAACGATTAAACCAGTTACTTGAAGCGAATCCAATCCATGAGGGTGGGATGTCTTTACCCAAACCATTGGGGCAGGTCTCGGTGGAGTCTGTCATGGCAGCCCCACCCGGTTCTAAAGTACCCATTATTAAGAATCTAACCTTTGCGATTTCACCGGGTGATGTATTAGGGATTATTGGAGCAAGTGGTTCTGGTAAGTCGACCTTGGCACGTCTACTGGTCGGGGTCTGGCCGGCAGCGTCGGGCAAGGTTCGTCTTGATGGATCAGATGTTTATAACTGGAAGAAGGAGGAACTGGGTCCGAGCATCGGATACCTGCCTCAAGATGTAGAGCTATTCGCAGGGACCGTGAGTGAGAATATCGCTCGTTTCGGTGAGATTAATTCTGAGAAGGTGATCCTGGCCGCGAAACGTGCTGGGGTCCACGACATGATACTTCACTTCCCTCAGGGGTATGACACACCACTCGGTGATGGCGGGGGCGGACTATCAGGAGGTCAGAAACAGCGACTGGGATTGGCTCGTGCGATGTACGATGACCCCTCATTAATCGTTCTGGATGAGCCCAATTCAAATCTGGATGATCAGGGAGAGCAGGCACTGGTTGCAGCGATCAATGATCTACGTTCTCGTAGTAAGACAATCGTTCTGATCACACACCGGACCACTGCTCTCAGCACCACCAATAAATTACTCCTGTTACGGGATGGTATGGCACAGCTATTCGGACCGAGTGATCAGGTCTTGGCTGAGATCGCTAAACTGAGTCAACAATCAAAGCAATCTAAAAAAGATCAGGCACAACCTATCTCAACCCATCGCCCGAGAATAGTCGCCAATGCCGGCTCCGACGAGACCAAGACCAATCAGTCATGAAGATCCCTCTCATTCACAAAGAAGTTGCAACAGATATTTCATTTCAGGACGTACCTTCCCCTGAAATGAATACCGATGAGACACAACATGCCAAGATGGGTTGGTGGATCGTGATTGTCGGTGTTGGCGGGTTCATGCTCTGGGCCTCCCTCGCACCGTTAGACAAGGGTGTTCCACTGAGTGGTACGGTCGCGGTTGCAAGTAGCCGTAAGGTGATCCAGCACCCGACCGGTGGAATCATCGAGGAGATCCTGGTTAAGGAGGGTAATACCGTTAAGGCCGGTCAGATCCTGATCACGATGAACGCGACCCAATCAAAAGCATTAGCCGAGATCTCTCGTGTTCAGTACTTCACCGTACGTGCGGTCGAGGCACGTCTGACCGCTGAACGGGATGGAACAGGCTCGATCAAATTTCCATCAGAGATGGAGGATGCTCGACATGACCCCCGCGTCATGGCCAGTATCAATCTACAGAACCAGCTATTCGTCTCTCGCAGGAATGCGATCCAGGGTGAGCTCAGGATACTGAAAGAACAGCTCGATTCTCTGCGTGAGTTAGCCGATGAGGGTTATGTCGCACGTAACAGAATGCTCGACATTGAGAGACTCTACTTTCAGCAGAAGCAGAGCTACCAAAAAGAGGTAGGTACTCAATTAGCAGAAGCACAGAAAGAGGCAGAGGGCCTCAGAACGAGGTTGGTCAGTCAGGACTTTGATCTGGCCAATGTTGAGGTTAGGGCACCTGTCGATGGAACAGTGGTCGGGTTGAGTGTGTTCACACGGGGTGGCGTAATCGGGCCCGGATCTAAGTTACTGGAGATCGTACCGAGCGAAGATACGCTGATTGTTGAGGGCCAGGTGCCGGTCCATCTGATCGACAAGGTCCACCCGGATTTGAAAGTTGAATTGATATTCTCAGCATTCAATCAGAACCTCACCCCACACATACCCGGGATCGTGACCCACGTCTCGGCAGATCGATTGATCGATGAAGTCACGAAGATCCCCTACTACCAGGTCAAGGCCAAGGTAGCACCAGAGGGGATGAAGATGATCGAGAATCTACAGGTACGGCCCGGTATGCCGGTCGAGTTATTCGTGAAGACGGGTGAGAGGACTCTATTAAACTACCTCTTAAAACCGATACTGGATCATATCAAGATGTCCATGACCGAAGAATGAAGACCTTC
>CAEZYE010000075.1_pt1 | contig 7013 bp, 8 predicted proteins | sample 7265431 | NCBI WGS metagenome assembly CAEZYE01 (sample SAMEA6813926, study PRJEB35770) | uncultured Actinomycetes bacterium | biome: Freshwater; feature: Freshwater reservoir; material: water | place: Czech Republic | collected 2017-04-14 | depth 30m m
GAAACTTGAAGAGTTGAAAGATGCGCAAGATATTCCCGAGATGTCTGGAGATATTATTGCTAAAGAGTTCGAAAGATACTTACGCAGAAAAACTAAAGATTAGAGTTTCAGCCCTAGTAAAGCATCAAGAACTCTCTCCATTTCTGCACGATCTCCCCCCGAAGATCCCTCTAAACTGCTTGCAACCCACTCTTGGATAATCGCCATAACTGCAGGGGTGTTTAAATCATCGGCCAGGGCGCGAATAATTGCTTCAATCACAGCCTGCGTTGGATGCACATTTTCAAGTTTGAGACTCTGACGCAAACGTGAGATATGAAATTCGGCATTTGCTAAAAGTTTATCGTTCCACATTCGATCTGATCGATAGTGCCCGCTCATGAGAGCGTAACGAATCGCCATTGGATCCCTACCTGCGGCCACAAGATTGGAAACGAGAACCAAATTGCCTTTGCTCTTGCTCATCTTTTCGCCATCTAGGCCGATCATGCCTGCATGCACGTAGTTAGATGCCAACTCTTTGCCAGTGAGAGTCATAGCTTGAGAACGACACATCTCGTGATGCGGAAAAATCAAATCACTTCCACCGCCTTGAATATCTATAAGTTCGGAGTTGGTTTGATCAGGCTTTAAATACTCAAGTGCGATTGCAGTGCACTCAATGTGCCAGCCAGGACGACCCATTCCAAAAGATGATGGCCAACCGGGCTCCCCCGCACGTTGCGACATCCACACCAGGCAGTCCAAGGAGTCCAACTTGCCGATTAGCGTTGGATCGCCTCCTCGCTGGGAGAAAATCTCCTCCATTGTTGAATGGCTCAGATGGGAAAGTGCGCCAAAATCAGATTTTGTACTATTAGAAAAGTAGTAATCACTTCCAATTGCATAAATCGTTCCTTGGGCCTGCAGACTCTCAATAGCCTTTACTACCAGCGGGATAGCTTCAACGGCACCTATGTAGTGCGCTGGGGGTATGACACGTAAATCGACCATATCGCTAGTGAATAAATCAATTTGAGAGTGCGCTAAATCAACCCAGTCAATACCATCGCGTTTAGCGCGCTCAAGTAATGGGTCATCTATATCGGTAATATTTTGAACGTAATTTACTTTGCTGCCTTGGGCCCGAAGAAATCGATTGATTAAGTCAAATGTTAGATAGGTGGCCGCATGTCCTAAGTGTGTCGCATCGTACGGAGTGATTCCGCAGACATACATTCGATACTCACTCTTTTTTCAACAATCTCCTTGCGACCTGTTTTGGAGTTTGTTAGATGCATCGGAGCAAGAAAACCTTGAGATTCGAGAGCGGGAACTACGACATCTGTCCAAGAGTTCATTTTCCTATCCTAGTTATAGCGCAATCAAAATGCAGGCCAAGGCACTGCTGGCCAATCGCGGCTTGGCTCTGGCATAACGCCGGTTGATATAAGCCGAGTAATTCGAGTTTGCGTGGAGGCTATCTCATCGTGCGTTAGATAGGCCGATAGATCGAGCTCATCTGCAAGCAATCGTTGTGCACGTTCAAGCAGGGTTATCTCCGCCCTGGTCAGGCGATCTCCAGACCATTGCCACAAAACCGTTCGCAACTTATCTTGGCTATGGAAAGTCACACCATGATCGCAGCCAAAGAGAGCTCCCGACTGATCAGGTAAAAGATGGCCAATCTTTCGATCCGTGTTATTTATTATGGCGTCAAAAATAGCCATCGCTCTTAGTTCAGGCAGATCAGATGAAAAATACTCTGATAAATCAACTGCCTCATCGATATCAATCCACTCCTGGACCATGCCAAAACCATAAGGACCATCACGTAAAACCGTCAAAGGAACAAGATTGAGTTCAAGAGCATCACTAACTAAATATGCCGCATACTCACGATAAGCCAGCGTTCCATCTTGAAAATCCCACAGTGGGCGCTCCCCCGCAATCGGCTTGTAAATGCATGGCAGAGATTGTTCAGAGATAGATACCGATGCATAGAGCGTGGCGTTAGATGCATCTATAAGTCGACCCGTGACTGTTAGATCACCAGTTGTCAGTAATGCGAGTTTATCGTCGATAGCCATTGGCTCTCGGACACAAGTGACCATGAGGATCTATTGGAATAGCACATAAGGGACATGGAAGGCGTCCCGAATTAACTAGTGCTTTCGAGCGTTTAACGAAGGCATCGCAGAGAGCGATGCCCAAGCGAACCTGCAATGAATTCTCGGCCTCTTCCTCATCTGATGTAATCTCAAAGAGTTCTACGGTCATGGTTGAATCAACTTCGTCCCACGCCATCGAAATCGCACCTACTTCAAATTCAGGTTCTATTGGTGTGTCTAGCGGCCCATCATCGCGTGATTGATTCTCTATTCGAAAGGAAAAGTCGGCCTTTTTTAAACCATTTATTACCTGCTCCAGACGTTGGGCAAGGGCTGCTACCTGCGCCTTCTCAAGTGCGACTGTTACAAGACGAGACCTATAACGCGCTTGTATAAAAAATGCGCGTTCTCCAGGTGCGCCAACGGTGCCTGAAATGAATCTATCTACATCGTCAAATACAAAACTCACTTACCTGCGCCTCCACCCAATTGATTGGCATTTCTGGCGGGACCATTTATGAAATCCTCAAGATTTGCGCGAGAATCATTGAGCAGTAGTAAGCGGGGCTTACCAGAATTAAAGTCAATAACCGTCACGGACGCTGGATCTATTATGATTCTTTGAAAATTATCAAGATGCATTCCAAGGCTAGCTGCAACAATAGATTTAATAACATCACCATGGCTAACTAGCACGACACTGCCCTTTTTCTTGGTCAAAATGGATTTATGTACGGCCTGCATTGCTCGTGTTTGCATCGCTGCCAATCCCTCACCCGAGGGGAAGTACATTGCACTTGGTGTATTTTGTACTGTCTTCCATAACTTATGTGCCGACAACATCGCTAGTTTCTTTCCACTCCACGTGCCGTAATCAACTTCTATGAGGTTTTCATCCTCGACTATTTCAACTCCCCTATTGTGACTTTGTCCAATTTCGACCCACCAGGGATCAATAGTCTCTCGACAACGCTCTAGCGGGCTTATATGTAGTGCGGCAAGTTTAATTTTCCCTAACCGTGTGATGAGATCATTTGACTGTTTAACACCGGTCGCCGAGAGATGGACGCCACCTATGCGCCCTGAAAGTACGCCTTTGGCATTGGCCTCGGAGTGGGCATGTCGAATCAAAACTACCTGCATGATGCTAAGGCTATCGCAGGTTTTGGCGCGAGAGGTTGCTAAGGTCACACCATGGAAATGCGTAGAGCTGGAAGTAGCGGTTTAACGCTTTCGCGATTGGGACTCGGGACTATGACGTGGGGTCGTGATACCGACGAGCACGAGGCCGCCGATCAATGCAGGGCATTTATTGATGCGGGTGGAAACTTTCTTGATACTGCCAACACCTATGGCGACGGTGATAGCGAGAGAGTTATAGGCGGATTGATTGGTACTTTATTTAGTCGAGACGAAGTGGTAATCGCTACGAAATCTGGACTCAGTTTTCCTGATGGGATAAGAAGTGTTGATGCATCAAGGCAGAGCTTGATCGCCGAACTTGATAAATCATTAATTCGCCTTGGTAGCGAATTCGTAGATATTTGGCAGATTCATGCTTGGGACTCTTTTACACCTTTAGATGAAACTCTTGCTGCATTAGATTATGCATACACAACCGGTCGTGCTCGATATGTTGGCGTCAGTAATTATGTCGGCTGGCAGTTGGCCCGAGCTGTGACAAAACAGGAATCAAACTCTATGAAGGCACCCATTACAACAATTCAATCTGAGTATTCGCTGCTCAATCGTGATGCTGAGGTAGAGCTCATTGACTGCATAACCGATTGCGGAGTTGGATTTCTAGCATGGGCACCACTTGCAAGAGGCGTGCTTACTGGAAAGTATCGCAAAGGCATACCTAGTGATTCGCGTGGTGCTGCTCCTCATTTTGCACGACACATCGAAGCCTATTTAGATACAAGGAGTGCTCGAATAGTAGAAGCCGTTGCAGTAGCAGCCGAAGGTCTTGGTTACTCTCCGTTGGAGGTCTCTTTGGCCTGGGTACGCGATGCCCCTGGTGTCACCAGCTCTATTATTGGCGCGCGCACCGGAGCTCAGCTACGCGGAGTTCTAAAAAGCGAAGAGATTACGCTCCCCGACATATTGCGTAGCGCTTTAAATGATGCGAGTGCCTAAGAGTTCTCTAAGAAATCTTTTAAAGTTCGCACTCCAAATAAGATGCCATCTACTGGAACTCGCTCGTCTACGCCATGAAACATCGCCATAAAATCGAACTCTGCATCTAATTTAAGTGGCGAGAAGCCATAGCCGATAATTCCCAATTCAGCTAGCGCTTTATTATCTGTACCGCCACTCATTAAATACGGAACAGGGATTCCCTCTGGATCTTGCTTGAGAATTGCACTGCACATTGCATCAACCAGATCGCCTTCGAAGGCAACCTCTAGAGCCTTGTCACGGTTGAGAGTCTCGATAGTTATATGTGGCCCGATAAGTGAGGCGATGGTTTGATTGAGTTCATCTTCAAAGCCTGGAATGAAACGACCATCAATTACTGCAGTTGCTGAGCCTGGAATCACATTAGCTTTGTATCCGGCCTCAAGCATCGTGGGGTTTGCAGTATTTTGTAGCGTTGCACCAATCATGCGTGCTGCAAAACCAACCTCAGAAAGCAATGGCCGCAAATCAGATTCGTCATAGACCTTCCCAGTTGCATGAGCTACGCGTTTGAACAAGGCTTTAACCGTTGTGCTGTATCGTTGAGGCCACTCATAGCTTCCTATTGCTGCAACGGCTTGGGTTAATCTCGTTAATGCATTCTCCTCGTTCATTACCGAGCCATGCCCGGCTCGCCCTTGGGCGGTTAACTTCATCCAGTGAATACCCTTTTCCGCAGTTTCGATCATATAGAGGCGTTTACCATTCTGCACGGTTACAGAAAAACCACCGACCTCTGATATCGCTTCGGTACATCCTTGAAATACTTCCGGATGATTAGCAACCATCCAATGCGATCCGAAGATACTTCCGGCCTCTTCGTCGGCAAAGAAGGCCAAAACGATGTCACGTGGTGGCACATACCCATTTCTTGACCAATCCCTGACAGTTGCCAAAATCATTGCATCCATATTTTTCATATCAACTGCACCGCGGCCCCAAATCATTCCATCGATGATCTCTCCGCAAAATGGATCGACGCTCCAATCTTTGGCATCTGCTGGAACTACATCTAAGTGTCCGTGCACCACAAGACCTGGACGCTTTGAATCTCTACCCTTAATTCTTGCGATGACGTTGCAACGGCCAGGTGCAGATTCATACATCTGTGCAGTTATGCCCGCCTCCTGGAGCGATGCGATTACGTAGGCTGCAACTTTGCTTTCATCTCCCTTGCCCTCGCCAAAATTGACGCTAGGGATACGGATCAGCTCTTGGCATATTTGGATAACTTCGCTTTCAAGCAGTGCATTAGTAGTCATTTCGCCATTCTCTCACCAAATTGCTACTCTTACCCCTTCACTCGGTCCGGGTGGCGGAATTGGCAGACGCGCTAGCTTGAGGTGTTAGTTCCCGCAAGGGATTAGGGGTTCAAGTCCCCTCTCGGACACATGCAAATCGATGATGCGCTCTTGCTCATCCGTGAAATTCCAGATTATCCACTACCAGGTGTTCGCTTTCAGGATATAACACCGTTGCTGGCAAACGGTCTAGCCTTTTCAGCGATCACCAAAGGCTTAGCCTCCTTTGCAAAACCTGGCGATGTAATCGCTGGCATAGAGGCCCGTGGATTCATTTTTGCATCGGCCGTTGCCCATGAACTTGAATCTGGATTAATCCCAATCCGCAAAGCAGGCAAATTGCCACATCAAACTATTTCAGAGAGCTACGGCCTTGAATATGGAAGTGACACGCTTGAAATTCATATCGATGCGCTTTCTCCGGGATCATCAGTAATTCTCATCGATGATGTTTTAGCTACTGGAGGCACAATCTCTGCGGCAATTGAATTGATTTTGCGCAGTAACGCCAATGTTGCCCAAGTATTAACGCTTATTGAAATCGGCGGTCTCACTGGACGCAAATTCCTCAATGACAAGTACCCAGGAATTACAGTCACCTCTTTGTTGGTGTCTTAACTATGCGTGTTTTGCAGATCCAAGGTCTGCGCGCATTTGCCGCGATTATCGTAACCCTGTTTCATGCACGTCTGGTCCCCGGTGGATTCATCGGAGTGGATATTTTTTACGTAATTTCAGGGTATTTGATAACAGGGCTAATTCTTCGAGAGATTGATCAGACAGGCCGGCTAAATCTTTCGGCTTTCTACCAACGGCGTATTAAGCGTCTGCTTCCAACATCTATCTTTGTTCTATTTACGACTGCCCTCATCGGATGGTTGATTTTGCCAGCCGTTACACGCCATGCTCTAGGCCGAGATCTCTTTGCTGCCGCAACGTATGTATCAAATTATCTATTTGCATGGTGGCAAAATGATTATCAGAATTTGGATGCAACTCCTTCTCCATTTATTCACTACTGGTCTTTGGCCGTAGAAGAGCAGTTCTATCTACTCTGGCCGATGGTATTAGTTCTATGCGCGCGAATTAGCAAACGTGCAGTTCTGGTGGCTATCTCAATCATCGCCGTCCTCTCTCTGTCACTATCGATCTTGCAAACTAATAGTTCGCCAATTTGGGCCTTCTACTCCCTACCCTCTCGAGCATGGGAGCTCAGTGTCGGAGCGCTATTGCTCTTCATTCCTGTAAATGTTTTTAGATCTCGCATACTTCCATGGCTGGCGGTTCTCGGTGTTGTTTTTTCATCATTCCTATTCAATGACAACACTGCATTTCCTGGTCTAAATGCAGTTTTACCAGTAGTTGCAACCGCGCTTTTGATCGCAACAATCCCCCATTGGCCGCCTGTTTTTAACGATTTAGCAAATAACAAGGTAAGCCA
>CAEZYE010000101.1_pt1 | contig 4635 bp, 3 predicted proteins | sample 7265431 | NCBI WGS metagenome assembly CAEZYE01 (sample SAMEA6813926, study PRJEB35770) | uncultured Actinomycetes bacterium | biome: Freshwater; feature: Freshwater reservoir; material: water | place: Czech Republic | collected 2017-04-14 | depth 30m m
CACTCCTAGGACTAAAGCAATTGTTGCCGTTGATTATGCAGGACATCCGGCTGACATGGATGAATTGCGAGTAATTGCTGACAGGCATGGAATTTATCTAATTGAAGATGCCGCGCACAGTTTAGGTTCAATTTACAGAGGCCGTTCTGTCGGATCATTAGCAGATATAACTACATTTTCATTTTTCCCAACAAAGAATCTGACTACTGCTGAAGGTGGCGCGGTGGCATCTCTAAATCCCGAACTCTTAGAAAAAGCTCGCCGATTTTCACGTCAAGGCTTAGTGAGAGACCCCTCAAAATTTAAGATTTCTGGCCAGGGTGCCTGGCATCAAGAAGTACATGAATTCGGATTGAATTATCGATTACCTGATGTTTTATGTGCATTGGGGTTGAGTCAATTGAAGAGACTTGTAGAATTCAAGAATAAGAGAAGTGATATTTTTGAAACTTATTCAGATGCCTTTCGCAACATAGATGCAGTGTCGCTCCCAGGCAAGAGAGAGTATGTAGATCCGACTTGGCATCTATTTCCCATAAGAGTACCTGCTGAATCTAGAAAGACTTTGTTTGCAGAGTTAAGATCTAAGGGAATAGGCGTACAAGTAAACTATCTTCCTGCATACATGCACCCAGTTTTCAATAGGAGTAAATATCCGAATGGTTTGTGTCCGATTGCAGAAACTTTCTACAGTGAAGAGATTTCATTGCCCATTCATTTTGGTCTTTTGAAAAGTGACCAAAATGAGATCATTCAGATTCTTTTTAATGCTATTGATAAGATCTGAACCCTTTTCTACCGATATTCACTCTGAAAACCTTAGAGAAAATACTTTCAACTTAGCAAAAGTCCAGGATGATTGAATATTTCTTTGCGATTAAATATCTGAAAATTTGTCGCTAGCGATGTTCCATTAGTTAGAATTTCAATTTATGAAATCCTTACGATCACAAAAGCTCAATATTAAAAGCATGAAACCAATATTAGAAAGAGAAGTTGTAAAAGTCCAAGCAGAATTGACTTTTTACTTTTGTATTCCATTTTCTATTTTGCACGCTAAACATTTCAATTGTTCAAGAAATAGCCCAATCAATCTACTGTCCAAAAGCAATATTTTTACAGAATCAAAAATGCCAATACATTGAAGTTGCTATCCGGGGATTAGCTGTTCAAATTCAGAATAAGCCTAAGGACCCCAAATGCTCTTACTTCTTGGATTTCTGATTCTAAGTGATTCATAACAAAACCACTTCGGGAAAATAAGGAAATAGAGGAACAATTTCCACCTTTAATTTCTGCAGATAATGATTCTAAATTTACAGACTTAGATCTCCTTATCAATTCTTTCAAAAGACTGGACCCTACCCCTTTCCCTTTCGAGCCTGGCTTGATACTGATGGAGACTCTGGGTGAATAAACTGTAGGGTCGCTCAAATATGCTATACCTAAAATCTCATCCTTAGATTCTGCAATTAAAGTAAAGAATTTTGATTTATCTAAGCGTGACTTAAACCATTCTGAATGTTCATCAATAGAAACAGAACTATCATTAAGAAACCACTTGAAATTTTCAGGATGGTTTCTAATTTCGAGAATCGCAAATTCATCATTAACGGTTACCTCACGGATTTCGATGGACTCTTCCAAACTCTTAATCCCTGCTGCGAATAAAGCCAATTTCAAATGCCTCCGAATATTCAAAACCCACAAAACTACCTCTCAGTCTTGCCAATGCCTTGACAGCATCATATGAACGCGCACTCGGTGAGTCATCAATCTCTGTCGCGTATTCATGTAATGCGGCCAGTTTTGGTGATATAGAACCTGTGATGTCTACAAAACACGTGGGTCGAAACTGAGTAGCCCCAAATTGCCATCCAGTACTAGATAGAACTTCGTAAAAATATAATTCGTCCACAGGGCTTCCTGGTTTTGGTCGAGCAGCCACTAAGCTAGCCTCAGCAGTAAGTCGGTGGTCCACATTCAAATCACTATGGAAATTTGTGTAAACAACCCTTGGTTGAACTTCATTAATCTTTGCCTCGATAAACTTTGCGATAGAAAGCACTCCCACGGAATCAAAAGAGTTATCTGGGAAATCTCCGAAATTTATATGGTAACAACCTAGTACATTTAATGCACGTCTAGCCGCCGCTAAGCGCTCAGAAGTATTTTCTCGATCTAAATCTCGAGAACCAACTCCCGTAGAAAGAAATAACACATGAACTTGTTTACCAGATTGCGTAGCATTGTGAATGGTTCCCCCTAATCCCAAAGATTCATCATCAGGATGCGCGGCAATCACGAGTATACTATTTTGAATCGGCACTATTTTTCTCCTCTAATTCCGAAGTAAATTTCAAGATGTTATCCCGAAGTTCAGCGTTACTTAGATAAATTCTATGTTGCCCAATCTCTATATATGCGCGGGGATAATCTAATCCGTCTAACATTCTTATTCTGTCGTAAATCTGCCTCAAGGAGAGATCTTCGATTTTGAGTTCAGATGCTTGAGGTTTGAGCCGTTGGTGTTTCGATCCAGTGCTAATTTGTGCTATCGGGGTTAGGTTATTTGTCAGAATCAGTTTAATAAGTTTTGCGATAACTTTCGAGATATTTCTAAGAAGTTCATCGATTGAACCTTGCTCAAGCGAAATCGATTCTTGGCAAAGAATATCTCCAGCGTCCACTTCTTTTGTTAATATGAGCCCTGAAATAGATGTTAAATACTCTCCACGCAAAATCTTATTTTGTATCGGGCTACCGCCACGGTCATTTGGCAGATCACCAGTATGAAACCCAATACATTTTTGCTGTTCTAGAAATTCAGTTGAAATCATGCTTGAATAGTGCGGGAAAAATACATAGTCAAAAATTTCACCATTATCAATATTCCTTTGAATTTGTGAGATTTCACTCCCAGAAATAATTTGAAGATTTAAACTCAGTAACTCAGCTCGAATATCTTCTATATAGAATGGATGCTTTGCGATTATGGCAATTTTGCCTCTCGGTTTTGCATTTGGATTGATTTCCATTGAGACATTCTCTCATAAGACACCAATTAAATTCGTAGATAAGAATGTGGAATTTGATCAACTTATGACATGATTCGAGCAGAGAATTTTGGCCCCCTTGGTCATGAATACAGGGCGCTATTGAGTTGTGCACCTACTTCACTTGCAAAAAGGTTGGCCTGACTCTCTTGAACTTGCTTACCAACTATTGAGATACGAGCAACCCAAAAACTTTAGAGATTGGATATCTCATGGAAGCTTTTTTGCGTTCCTTCCAATAGTAGTATTGGATAGAAAATTACTCTTACAGGGGTTTATGCCATTGGTTCTATAGAATCTTTTAGCGCCGAACCGAGCCAAGGTTAGAATCTATTTTTTGATTACTTCAATCTTTTTCACTTCTGGCTGTGGGAAAAATTGGAACTACCTATTTAGTGATAAGCAGAATTTGTATTTTGTAATGATTTCAAAACAAACAATCGCTCAATTATTTCAAATTGAATTGTATGAGTTATGGTTCGGCGATGAGATAAATCTACTTGTATTTGAAATAGTTTCCATAAATCAAGTCATTGGTAGAATACTTGACACTTAGGGCCACAGCTCGGGATGTATCTTTCTAGATATGCTCAAATGTTATGTCAATGCCAGCGACTCATTTTTAGTGATAGCTTTTTTGGCTTATAAACCTATCTTGAACATTTTTGCCTGAATGTATAGAAAACACATTTCGTGCGGCTAGGCAAGTATTAAAACTTAATTGGACTATATGCGACACCTAAACTACTGTGAAATTTGGATATTGATAATTTTACACTAATTTTCTTCCCCTAAACGCTATACTAAGAAAATGAATACAACTATCTCGCTGCCAATGTTTGTAGCTGAAGTATCCGCGAATCACTTAGGAAGTTTTGAACGTGCATGTCAGATTGTTGATGCAGCCGCCAGTAGTGGAGCGACAGCAATAAAATTTCAGACTTATACCGCGGATACGATGACCTTGGATATTCCTGAATTCGCAGTCAGCAAAGACCACGAACTATGGGGAGGTAGAAAGCTATACGATCTTTATAAAGAGGCCTATACTCCATGGGAGTGGCATTCAGAGTTATTTGCTAAATGTAGAAAATTGGGGGTCATGCCATTTTCATCGCCTTTTGATTCCACTGCAGTCGATTTGCTAGAAAAATTGGATGTCGAGCTATACAAAATTGCCTCGCTTGAGACCGGTGATCTTCCATTGATTCGTAGAGTTGCTGAAACGGGTAAGCCATTGATTATTTCCACAGGAGCGACCACCTTGGAAGAGATTAAGGATTTCGTAAACGTTGTATATGAAACAGGAAATAAAGATTTGACTTTATTGGTTTGCACAAGTTCGTACCCATCAGCTCCAGCCGATGCACATCTACGCCGTATGCAAACTTTGAAAGACCAATTTGGAGTAAAAATAGGAGTATCCGACCACACTCTCGGAATTGGTGTGAGTCTAGCTGCGATCGCACTTGGTGCAACTGTCGTAGAGCGCCACTTTACTCTACGTAGAAGTGACGGAGGTGCAGACGCAGCATTTTCATTGGAACCGGAGGAATTTGCGATGTTAGTGAAGGAGGGA
>CAEZYE010000115.1_pt1 | contig 3512 bp, 4 predicted proteins | sample 7265431 | NCBI WGS metagenome assembly CAEZYE01 (sample SAMEA6813926, study PRJEB35770) | uncultured Actinomycetes bacterium | biome: Freshwater; feature: Freshwater reservoir; material: water | place: Czech Republic | collected 2017-04-14 | depth 30m m
AAGTTCTTTACACCAAGCAACCACTAGCAGTTGCACTTCTAAATTGAACCCGCGAATAGTATAAAGACAGATAACTTATGCAGATTATTATTCCTATGTCAGGTTTTGGCGAGCGTTTTCGCAGAGCAGGGTATTCCGTCCCCAAGCCGCTGATTGAAATCGACGGGAAGCCGATTATTGCGCACGTCATAGATATGTTTCCTGGCGAACTGGATTTTACATTTATTTGTAATCTAGATCATCTAAATGATCCAGATTACAACATGGAGTCGATCCTTAGGCGGTATTGTCCGACGGGCCAAATTATCGGCATCCCTCCACACAAACTTGGTCCGATTCACGCTGTACGACAAGTGGAAAACTTGATTGATCCAAATCGTCCAGTTGTCATAAATTATTGTGATTTTACTTGTTCTTGGGATTGGAATCATTTCAAGCAATTCGTTACAAAAACTGCTTGTCAAGGAGCGATACCTGCATATAAAGGTTTTCATCCTCACACGCTTGGCAGTACGAATTACGCTTATATGCGTGAATTGAATGGTTGGGTTCAAGATATTCAGGAAAAACAACCCTATACCAATCATCGCATGGCGGAATATGCTTCTAGTGGGACTTATTACTTTGCTACAGCGCAAATTATGAGCGAAGCTTTTCTTGTTGTGATAGATCAGGATCTCAACGTGAATGGCGAATACTACGTCAGCCTTGCTTATAAGCCGCTTCTTGCCAATGGTCAGCCCGTCGCCATTTACCCGCTTCAACATTTTCTGCAATGGGGTACCCCGGAAGACGTTACTGAATACAACACATGGTCAAAAGCCTTTAGACGTTTGGTCGCTCCGTTTACCGGAGCGACCAAACCCAGCGGTTCACTGATTGTCCCAATGGCGGGCCTGGGTCAGCGTTTTGCCAATGAGGGGTACGAGTTAACTAAGCCGTTGATTCCGGTTTCTGGGATGCCCATGGTTGCGCAAGCAACACATGACCTGCCCCCCGCCGAGCAGCATGTTTTTGTAGTGAGATCCGATATGCAAGGGTATGAGGATGTTTCGATTGAGCTTAAGCGGCTCTATCCAATATCGATTGTCAAAACAATTGATCGTGTTACTGAAGGCCAGGCTTGTACGACATTGATTGGGCTGGATGCATTAGAAGAGGAGTTGGGTAACGTCCCAGAGCCTATCACCATTGGGGCTTGTGACAACGGTGCTTTATATGACACCAATGCTTTCGACAAGTTACTCGATAATCCAGATGTGGACGTCATCGTCTGGGGTGTTCGTGGCTTCTCCAATGCGGTACGTCACCCGAAAATGTTCGGCTGGATCGACGTGAAGGAGGGAATAATTAGTTCGATTTCCGTCAAGACACCGCTCGATAACCCCGCTTTTGATCCCATTGTCTTAGGGACGTTTACATTCCGCCGCGCCGAAGATTTTCGTCGCACTGTTGCGCATTTGATTGCTCGTGACGGACGGATTAACGGCGAGTTTTACATCGACTCATGCATCAACGATGCAGTTGAGCTTGGACTGCGGTGTCACCTGTTTGAGGTTGATAGCTATCTGTGCTGGGGAACACCGAATGACCTGCGCACTTTTGAATACTGGCAGTCATATTTCCACAAATGGCCTAGTCATCCTTATCGGCTGGAATTGGATAGACGCGTTCCAGAAGATCAGCTAATAGATCTTGAGGCAAGGTACCAAACCACATTGCCACACCTGCCTGGCAGGCAAGCATGATCAAGCGCGAACTTGGCATTTTTTTGATCGTTGGCGCATTGACCGTTTTGGTTGATTTTGGTGCATACCGGAGTTTGGTCAAGTTTAGCGGAACAGGTGTCGATATGGCAAAGGCAATAGGTTTCCTTGTCGGGACACTATTCTCCTACTTTTCTAACCGCTTTTGGACTTTTGGCCACAAGTCACATGTACCAGGTAGTTTGTGGCGATTTGCTGCTTTGTATGGAGCAACGCTGGGAGCCAACGTACTAGTAAATTCATTGGCATTGAAACTTTCCGTTGATGCGATTGACGCTGTTCACCTCGCTTTTTTGCTCGCAACGGGGATTTCGGCCACTCTTAATTTCTTAGGCATGAAATTATTCGTGTTCAAATCGCGTGGCAGTTCAAAGCTTACATGAAATTCTCGTTGATCATTCCTTGCTACAACGAAGCGGCAAATCTGCCTTTGCTACTAGAGCGTTGCAAAGCACTTGCAACCAAGTCAGAAGTCGAAGTTATACTGGTAGACAATGGCTCAACAGACAGCACGCCCCGGGTACTCTTGAATCTGCTGTCGAGGTATCCAGGCTGTCGGTCCGTGCGGATTGAAAAGAACCAAGGTTACGGATTTGGGATCCTGTCAGGTCTCAGGGTTGCGAAAGGTGAAATCCTTGGCTGGACACATGCGGACATGCAGACTGATCCACAAGATGCACTGAGCGGCCTTGAGCTATTTGAGAAACATGGTAAAGACATCTTCGTGAAGGGACGTCGCTCCGGTCGCCCTTTAGCTGATGTCATATTTACTATTGGAATGAGTCTCTTCGAAACACTTCTGCTGGCCAAGCCGATGTGGGATATAAATGCTCAGCCGACCATGTTCTCTCATAAGTTCTTTGAGTCGTGGAGCTCTCCACCCGACGACTTTTCGCTCGATCTGTACGCCTACTATCAGGCTCAAACCCAAGGGCTTACGGTCTATCGCTTTCCTGTCAAGTTTGGTGAACGGGCACATGGTGTCTCACACTGGAACGTTAACTGGGCGGCGAAGTGGAAGTTCATCCGCAGGACCATAGACTTTAGCCTGCAATTAAAAAAGAAAATCTCGACATGAAACTCATTTCGCATCGTCGCAACACCATCGCTGAACTTCGGGCAACCGACAACAAATATGGCGTCGAAGTAGATATCCGTTGTGAGGGGCAGAAGTTGATCATGCACCATGATCCTTTCGTTGCAGGAGAGTCTTTTGATGAGTGGCTTGCTGCCTATAGGCATGGAACATTGATTCTGAATGTCAAAGAAGAAGGTCTCGAAGCCCGTCTTATCGCTCTTATGGCCTCAAAAGGCATTGACGATTATTTTTTTCTGGACCAATCATTCCCGTTTCTGGTGAAGTGGTCGAAAGCTGGCGAGCATCGTTGCGCCGTTCGTGTGTCGGAGTTTGAAGCAATTGAAACGGCACTGACCTTGGCTAGCAAGGTGGATTGGGTTTGGGTGGATTGTTTTACTCAGTTTTCACTTAGTGGTAATGATGCCCAGCGCCTCAAGAACGCCGGATTCAAGCTCTGTCTGGTTTCTCCAGAATTGCAGGGGCGGGATGCTGAAGCTGAAATCCCTGCACTGGCATCTCTACTGAGAGAGAGAAACATTGAGTCGGATGCTGTTTGCACGAAACGACCAGACCTTTGGGAGAAAGTGGCACTTCCGCAATGAAGAAAATATGCCTTCAACCTATGTTTTTCTTAGGGCTTGCAATTCGTTTAGCCCTGATCATCGGTA
>CAEZYE010000116.1_pt1 | contig 3419 bp, 1 predicted proteins | sample 7265431 | NCBI WGS metagenome assembly CAEZYE01 (sample SAMEA6813926, study PRJEB35770) | uncultured Actinomycetes bacterium | biome: Freshwater; feature: Freshwater reservoir; material: water | place: Czech Republic | collected 2017-04-14 | depth 30m m
GGCCATTTGGAAGATAAACGACGCATTGAACTGCAATCCATGGGAATACCGTTTCTCCGCCCGCATCTGCAGGGCGTGGTAATTCGAGTTGCTCCACGATTCCAGCGCTCGCACCGTGCCGAGCGGGAGCAGCACATTCGGGCTCTGGGATTGCGCATAGAACTGATACGGCCGGCGCCCTTGCACCGCCGCGGGACCGGGGTCCGGATTGTTATAGTTCATCACCGGCATGTCCAGATGTGTGCCCGCGCTACCCACATAGGCCAAACCCGTTACGAAGTTCTGGCCAAAGCTCCTCTCCAACTCGGTCGTCCACTGCCAGATATTGTTGTTGAGATACTTGGACCGGTTGTCGTTTCCGGCTTGCAGCCAACCCAACATGACGAGCGCCGCCGGACCACCCGCAACCGGAGAGCCCGCAAAGGGATTTTGTATCGTCGCCGTCGGACGTGTCCGGTCGTTCTGAAACACCGTCGAGCCGGAAAATGGCGGGTTCAGCCCCAGGATATTAAAGTTATTCGTCTGCTGCGGCGAGTAAAAGAGCCCCGCGCCGGTTCGCAATACCATTCGGTCGGAGAACCGGTAGACAATGCCCAGGCGCGGCATCACCTGCTTCCAGTTGATATCGTAGAGCTTCTGCACCACCAGCGGATCGGGAACCAGGAGTGGTATCACGGCTCCGGCCACAGTACGAACATCTTTCCCCGCGAAGGACAGGTTGCGGATGCGTCCGCCCACATCCGTTACCGCTCCGAACCAATCCCAACGAACGCCAAAGTTCACTGTCAGCCGCGACGTCACCTTCCAGTCATCCAGCCAGTAGAGGCCTACCTTTTGTTGGTGCATATCGTTCGTCGGAACTCCTTCCGCCGAATTCGCATTCAGCGGGACACCCAGCAGAAATGCCGAGAACGCGTCGGGAATTCCGGTAATGTCCGCCGAAAACGTGATCTGCCCGCGCGGCTGATTGGATGCCTCATTCACGACCGGACTGCTCCGCCACTGTCCGCCGAACTTGAAGTTGTGGCGGCCGCGATTGATCGAAAACGAATCGGCCACCTCTAAAGTCTCATTGGTATTGAACGTGACGTTTCCGGATCCGATGCCGGAAAAGGACGTGATGTTGATGTTCGGTAATCCCTCTTCTCGGGGAGTCAATACACGGTTACCGTCTCCCGATACCCGCATGTCCAGCCCCAGGTCGCGATGCGTGAAATCCGTGTTGGTCTGAAAGGCGACCTGATTTGCCCGGATGCGGTTGTAGCCAACCCGGAGATCGTTCAGCATCCGCGGATTCACCATCCATGTGTAGCCAAACCCCAGGTTTTGCGCCCGGAACTCGGACGTGAATTGATTCACACGCAATAGCGGGTTGTTGAGCCATCGGGAGGGCACCAGAACATACCGGCCGAAGAGTCGGTGATTTTCATTGAACCGGTGATCAGCGCGAGTCAGAAACTGATTGGAGTCCAACTCCTGATCGTTCGTCCCGGCGAGATTCTGGGTAGACCGTCTGGCGAGTGCCGCCGCATCGGTATTGGGCAGAGGCATGAACCCCCCTTCGGGCAGCGGCGAACCCTTCTTGGCCGTCAGTATGTTGAGCGAGACGGGACTGATCAGCGTTCGGGGAATCAGATTGCCGGGGAACGGAAGCGAGTCGCCGGGCAGGCGAATCGCCCGCGTTAGTGCCGGATTGGCGTCGCCCGGATACCAGCGGTTGCCGGGTTGAATGATCTCCGACATATCCCCGCTCCGCATGGCCAACGTCGGCACAGTTGCGATCGACGGAGTTCCCCGGCGCTCTCGACGGCCCTCATAGTTCACAAGAAAGAACGTCTTGTCCTTGATGATCGGCCCCGAGAACAACCCGCCAAACTGATTGCGGCGCAGCTTGTTCTTCGGTTGCGTGGGAGACAAATAGAAGCCGCGTGCGTCAAACGTGTCATTGCGGAGAAACTCAAAAGCAGTGCCGTGGTAACGATTGGTTCCACTCTTGATGGAGACATTCGCCTGCGCGCCCGAGTTCATCCCGTACTCAGCGGAATAAACCGCACTCTGAATCTTAAACTCCTCGATCGCCTCCACGGAGGGAACGAACAGCATGGATGACTTGAATCCATCGGTGGCCGACACGCCATCCAGTGTGATGTTCTGATTCGCGTCGCGCTGCCCGTTCGCCGAGAGTCCGACAATCTGCCCTGGCATCGCACGGGTCCCGATCGTTTGCTGCCCATCCACGCCCATGCGCGCCGAACCGTAGACAACGCCCGGCATCAGCGTGGCCGCCTGCGCGAAATTGCGCCCGTTGAGCGGAAGCTCCACCACCCGCCTGTGCTCCACCACCGATCCAAGCGTAGCGTCTTCCGTCTTAAGCAACGGGGCCGAAGAAGTCACCTCCACACGCTCGGCTTGTTGCCCGACCTGAAGCAGGAAGTCGATGCGGGCCTTCTGGTTCAACTCCAACACAACGTTCCTGCGAACTTCCGTTTTGAACCCCGGCGCGACACAGGTCACTTCATACGATCCGGAGTCGACGAGTGGGAATATGTAGTTCCCAGTTTCGTTCGATGTCGAGGTACGCACATCTCCCGTTTCAATCCGCTTCGCCGTGATAATTGCGCCGGGCACCATGGCGTTGGAGGCGTCTGTCACTAGCCCCAGGATCTGTGTGGATGCCGTCTGCCCATGGCTGTACGCCGCGGCCAGAAGCAGAACTACAAGTGGTTTCAACATAGGACCCCCTTGATGACCCCAACAGTATATACCGAAGATTTCTTCCACCTGTGTGTAGTCAAAACCTCGTGATGGTGCAGAATCAGCAGCTTGCGAGTTGGCGCTTTTGGCTTGTCTGGGCGTGGTACAAGGGTGAGTTTATGCTCGAATTCATCCTCTCTTTGGCTTGTGCGTTGCGGGTGTTTTTTCGGAGTCGATGCGATGTTTTCTCTGGAAGTCCTTGCGTTAACCGAGGGCTTAGCCTGCTCGTGATCGGATAAACTGAACTGGTCAATTCCGATGCCCCTCTCCATCGGCGACAAGTTCGGCCCGTACGAATTCGTCTCCCCAATTGGCGCGGGCGGTATGGGAGAAGTGTGCAAGGCCCAAGACACAAGTCTCGTCCGCACCGTCGCCATCAAGGCTTTGCCGGAACACGTCGCCGCGCGCGAGGAACTTCGTCTCGGTTTCGAGCGCGAAGCGCGCGCCGTGGCCTCCCTGAACCACCCGCATATTCGCGAAATGGTCGCGAATGGTGTCACAGTGGCGTCACGGCATCGGCGCGTGTCAACGACTTTGAGACAGTCGGTCAAGGAGTTTACTGAGTATCGTCGTTTGTTGTTGTTGGTTTGTTGATCCAGGCGTGCGCTGGGGCAAGCGGGGATTTGGGTGGATGCTTAACGAACCGTTCCGGGTGAACGAGATAA
>CAEZYE010000118.1_pt1 | contig 3276 bp, 2 predicted proteins | sample 7265431 | NCBI WGS metagenome assembly CAEZYE01 (sample SAMEA6813926, study PRJEB35770) | uncultured Actinomycetes bacterium | biome: Freshwater; feature: Freshwater reservoir; material: water | place: Czech Republic | collected 2017-04-14 | depth 30m m
ACTCCTCTGAGTTTAATTCAGGCTGGTATGGCTGGACTTCCCACCGTCACGACAAATGTAGGGTCAGTAACTGAAATAGTTTTAGATGGCCATACAGGAATTGTCACTGGATTTGATGTTCAAGAAATTGCAAATTCATTAGAGAAACTTGTAAGTGACAAAAGTTTAAGATCCAATTTAGGGAATGCTGCCAAAGAATACACAGCCGCTAACTTTGGAGTACAACGCGCAGTAAATGATCATAAAGTGCTTTACAAGAATTTGTTGATTAATCGAGCCAAGTCCTAGCCCATAATTCAAGCATCAACAGCGGCCACAAAAGTTCATCCTTGTTCTGGCCACCCATGTGACGATTAATCAGCTTATCTACTTCCATCGAATTAAACCATCCGCGTTGAGTGGCAGTAAGATCGGTAAGAGTATCAATAACCATCTCTTTCATTCCTGTACGCATCCACTCAGCTCTAGGGATAGCAAAACCCATCTTGGGTCTGTCAATAAGATCTGCAGGTACCAGCGAACGGGCGACATCTTTAAGAATGTGTTTTGTTTCAAGTCCTTTAATTTTGAATTTGCGAGGTAATGAAAATCCCCATTCGACAACATTGACATCGAGCATTGGAGATCGCAGTTCTAAACTATTAGCCATATTCGCAATATCGGCTTTTACTAACAAATCACCAGGTAAATAGCTGTTGAAGTCTGATCTAACCATACGATCAAAATCAGCTAACTTTCCTGATTCAAAATGATTTATAAAAAGGGCCTCAAAGTTATATTCATAAAATCCCGGATTCAGTAGTGCTGAGAGCTGGTTTGGTTGGGTTAGCGAAAGAATTGAGCTATATCGGGAAGCAAGTGAGGACTTATGCGAAAGTTGTGAGGCAACTCTGCTTAACTTTCGATGACTACTTAAAGATTGCTTTGCCACTAAATTTGAACTCTTGCCAACAATTCCTATGAATGGATTTAGTTTCTGAATAACTGGAGTCGCTAGGTAGCGATCATAGCCGCCAAATACTTCGTCTCCGCCATCCCCACCAAGCGCCACAATCAAATTCTCACGCGCAAACTTAGCTAATAAATATGTCGGAATGAGTGATGAGTCGGCAAAAGGCTGGTCCATAATATATGCAATCTTCTCAACAATTAATGACGGGTCAGGACTCAAAATTTCTTCGTGATGATTTGTACCTAAAAAAAGAGCAACCTTCTTGGCATGGTGAGCCTCATTGAATTGAGAGCTATCAAATCCAATTGAATAAGTCTGCACTTTCTCGTTCATTAATTTTGACATATATGCCGTTACAACAGTGGAGTCATAGCCTCCGCTTAGAAATGACCCTAGCGGACGTTCAGAAATTAGACGGCGCGAGACAGCGGCTTCGATTAGTTCTTTTGTAATTTCCAGCGCGTTATCATAGGAGATATTAATTTTAGTTTCAAAATCTGGACTCCAATAAGTGGTGGAAGTAATTTTCCCATTGCGCCAACTCAAGACCGATGCTGGTGGAACTTGGTAAATCTCATTAAATGCAGAGTTTGGCGTGTTTATATAACCATACTGCATCACCTCTGAAATCATTTCAGTGCGCAGAGTTCTGTCTGGCCGAGCAATCATCACAGCTCGAACTTCTGATCCAAAGAATAAAGTCCCATCGGTTTGCTGTGAGATCCAAAGTGGTTTCTTGCCCATGCGGTCTCGGATAAGGTGAAGAGAGTCGTCACGATCATCATGAATTGCAATTGCAAACATACCGTTTAGCTTGTTGATAAAATTTAGCCCGAACTCTAAATAGAGATTAATCACAACTTCTGATTCGCTGGAATCACGAAAATGGACACCACGTTGCTCTAACTCAATTCGAAGCTCACGGTAATTATAGATTTCACCGTTCCAAACAATTTGGATTCTTTCGGAGCTATCAAAAGCTGGCTGTTTACCGGCTGCAATCTCTACGATAGCCAATCGGCACATTCCGAGACCTATCCCAGCATCAGTGTATATAGCACTCTCATCAGGACCGCGATGTTCAATAGATTTGAGTTGATCACTTAGCAATCGTTGGCTGGGGGCACTTGGGCCTATACCGCCAGTAATCCCACACATATTAAGTTACTTTAGTCCACAATCTTTGGGCCGTTAGCTACGCTTTGGCCAAATTCTTTGAGCCATGCAACGGTTTCGGCTAGTGCCTCTTCAAAAGGCTTTGGGCGGATGGCTGGGAAAAGCCGCTTCAACAGTTCAGGTTCATTTTGTGATTCTTTGACATCTCCTGAACGAGTTTCTCTATAAACCACCCTCAAATTAGGAAAATAATTCTTCAGTAATTCTATTGTCTTATTTAAAAATATGCGATTGCCATAGGCAAGATTCACTGCACCATCAGTCGTTACATTTTCTTTCATTGCGGCCATTGCAATGTCTAAAACAGTATCTACGTAGGTGAAATCACGTGAGGCAGTTCCATCGCCATATACCTCAATCGGTTTGCCTTGCATTGCTAACCAAATCCACTTCGGTAGCACAGCCGCGTATTCATGGTCAGGGCGTTGGCGGGGGCCAAATACATTAAAAAAGCGTAGCAATGTTGTGGACATGTCGTATGCCGATGCGTAAGCCTGTACGTACCCTTCGGCAGATAATTTACTTGCCGCATAAGGAGTCATTGGAGACAGCCACATGGATTCATCTTTTGGGAGTTGTAAGTTTCGCCCATAGACAGATGACGATGATGAATAGATAACGTGTGCTCCAGATTCACGTGCCACTTCCAGCACATTTAGTGTTCCTGTTGCATTTACGTTATGCGTTGCGACTGGATTTTTAATCGAGCGAGGAACCGAACCGCGAGCTGCAAGATGAAAAATAGTTTTGCAGCCATCAAGTGCTACCGCTAGCGCTTTCGGATCTGTGACAGATATTTGATGAAAATTAACCAATTTTAAGTCAATATTAGAAAGGAGACCTGTACTTAGATCATCAATGACAGTAACTTCAAATCCCTCAGCTAGTAACCTTTTGATTAAGTTAGAACCGATAAATCCTGCTCCGCCTGTAACTGCTATCTTTCCCATGAAATTAATTCTAAAGTCTCGCCCGCTATTTGCATGTATTCTTCTCTCAGAGTCGCGATTGAACTTAGTCCACCCTTACCTCACCACTAGGTGTCATCAAGTGAACCGCAACAATCCCTGACTCGCCCTCAGTATCAGCTGGGCTTAACCACATAACCTCAACTTCACTACCAAGGGCTGTTGCTAGGTCATTTCCTA